>Ga0302319_10000155_pt1 | contig 140657 bp, 145 predicted proteins | sample Bog_T0_2_FD_203319 | JGI IMG/M metagenome (GOLD analysis project Ga0302319, IMG submission 203319) | Peat permafrost microbial communities from Stordalen Mire near Abisko, Sweden - Bog_T0_2 | ecosystem: Environmental > Terrestrial > Soil > Wetlands > Peat | place: Sweden: Abisko, Stordalen...
GGCAGGCGGTGCTGGAACCGGTAGTGACACGCTATCAAGGTCGAAACATGCCGCGTTATTTCCGGGCCGATGCCGCCTTTGCCAACCCTGAAATCTATGAGTATTTGGAAGCCGAGGGTTTCGAGTAATAGGGTGACACATATTGGCCGGTCTGTTATAGTTTTGGCATGTTGAAGACACGAGATCATGCCGCGCTGGAAAAGCGCTTGGGATCAAGGTGGGAATGAGGCGTTGGAGAGCAAGGGGCCGGCGGGACCAAAGGCCAAGCTGACAGTGAAGCAAACCCAGCAAGTCACCGAAGCGTTGCTGGCCGGCCCGGTTGCGCACGGCTACAAGACGGCCCTCTGGATCTTGCCGCGTGTGGCCTCGCTCATTGAAGGCCTGACGGGCGTGGCTTATCATCCGGGTCATGTTTGGGTTTGCTGGGAGCGAGTGGTTTCAGTTGCCAACGGCCCGAACGCCGGGCGGTGGAACGGGATGAAAAGGCGATCCGTCGCTGGCAGCGGACGGACTGGCCGGCATTAAAAAAAAGCCCGGCGCCAGCGGCGGACCATTGTCTTCATTGATGAAAGCGGGTTGAGCACCCGCCCGACACGGGCACGCACCTGGGCGCCGCGTGGGCAAACCCCGGTGCTGCATGAGACCTTCAACTGGAAAAGCCTTTCGATCATCGGCGGCCTGGCGCTCTGGCGGTTTTATTTTCAGATTCACACCGGCAGCATCAAAAGTCTCCAAGTCGTCGAGTTTCTGCGCCATCTCCAGCGGCATCTGCCAGGCAAAATTCTGGTCATCTGGGATGGCGCGCTGATCCACCGCAGCTTGTTGGTCAAAAATTATGTGGCTTCCACCAAGGGTCGCATCATGGTCGAACGGTTGCCGGCTTACGCGCCCGAACTCAATCCGGTCGAGTATATGTGGGGACATCTCAAAACGCATGAGATTGCCAACCTGATTGCGACCTAAGCCTGGGTACCCGAAAAAGCGTAGCCGAAACTGTTCAATTTTTCCGCCGCGCTGAAGCGCACTTCCTGATTTTTCGCCTCCACGGCCTGCTTGATACCCGTTTGACGTTGCAGCCGAACCGACACTGATGCCAGCAACACTTCCATCGCGAACGGCTTTTGCATGTTATCATCCGCACCTTGATCCATGCTAAAGCTCGCGTTGGCCTTTTGCGGCTCGCCGGTCATGATGATTACCGGGATGGTCGAGGTCTTTGGAAGCGCCCGCAATTCTTTGAGCACTTCAAACCCGTTCTTTCCCGCCATGTTCACGTCGCACAAGATGAGATTGGGTTGTTGGACAAGTGCCAGCGCCACCCCTTCCGCTCCGTTGTCAGCGCCGAGGACTTCATAGCCCTGCCTTCGCAACATGGTGCTAACCATCTTGCGAAACGGCTTGTCGTCATCAATGACCAGGATTTTTTCCATCAAATCAATTGCGTCGCAACCAATGTAAATTGGCAAACGAATGCACATTCCCATCGGCCAGATGGCATCTTTACTGAAGGGAGATTTCCGCAGGGAAGCTGATAATTACTGGAGCGCCTGTTTCCGTCTGGGCCATGAAGCCGCCTGCTACAAACAGCGAAACGTCATAAACTCCACGATCCGAATTGGAAAGAACAACTTTGGCTGCTCAATCTGCTATCACTCACCGTTCAGCTCGCCGTTCTCGTTGGGCTTCGGCGAAGTGCCGTTGTATTCGTGCAGTTTGTTGCGCAACGTGCGGATGCTCACGTCGAGCATTTTGGCGGCATGCGTGCGGTTGCCTCGGCAACGGTCGAGCGCGGCGAGGACGTGATGTTTTTCCAAGTCGGACAAGGTGGGAAATTCGACTCCCGGAATGGCCGGTTCCAGCGCGGACGCGACGACAATCGCCGTGGTCGCCGGCTGGCTGGGCATGGTCAGGCCGAGATTTTGCGGTTCGAGCATGCCCTTGTCGCCGCAAAGGATGACGGCGCGTTCCACCACATTTTGCAGTTCGCGGACATTTCCCGGCCAGGAATGATTTTTCATCAGGCGCATGGCTTCATCGGTGAAACCCTTGATATGCACGCCGTGTTTGCGGGCGAAGCGGCGCATGAATTCCGTGGCCAGAAATTCGATGTCTTCGCGGCGTTCGCGCAACGGCGGCACATGAATCGGCACGACGTTCAGGCGGAAATATAAATCCTGGCGGAATTCCTTTTTTTCAACGCTGATTTCGAGGTTGCGGTTGGTCGTGGCGATCACGCGCACGTCCACCTTGATCGTGCGGTTGCCGCCGACGCGCTCCAGTTCGCGCTCCTGCAGCACGCGCAACAGTTTTGCCTGCACGCCCGGCGAAACCTCGCTGATTTCGTCGAGCAAAATCGTTCCGCCATGGGCCAGCTCGAAGCGGCCCTCGCGTTTGCTCAACGCGCCGGTGAACGCGCCGCGTTCGTGGCCGAAAAATTCGCTTTCGATCAAATTTTCCGGGATGGCGGCGCAGTTGACCTTGATGAACGGCGCGCTGGCGCGGGAACTTTCGCGATACAACGCGCGGGCCACGAGTTCTTTCCCGGTGCCGCTTTCGCCTTGGATCAACACTGTGGCCTGCGTGCGTGCAACTTTGCGGATGAGCTGGCGCAACGTCTGCATGGCCGGGCTGTGGCCGAGCAGGTCGGGATCGCAATCGTCGGCGTCTTGGCTCAAGAACTGGTTGACCTTGACGAGTTGTGTGAATTCCGCCGCCTTGCGCAGCGTGACTTCAATCTGTTCGTTGGAAAACGGCTTGATGAGATAATCGAACGCGCCGTTTTTCATGCAGTCAACGGCGGACTCGACCGAGCCGAAGCCCGTCATCATGACGACGAGCGGTTTTTGCGGGCGGCCCTGGATTTGCTTGAGCAGGTCGGTGCCGTCGCCGTCGGGCAGGCGCACATCAACAAAAACCACGTCGAAATTATCCTTGTTCAGGTATTCCTGCGCACCTGCGATGTTTCCGGCGGAGGCGACATCGTAGTGCTTGCGGCGGAGGTAGCTCTCCAGATTGTTGCGGACAATGGCGTCGTCCTCGAGAACAATGATTTTCTCTATGCTATGAATCGGAACCGGTTCAAACCGCAACATCGGCGGCCCAATCAACGGCAAATAAGCGCCGCCACCGCAGGCTTCCTGTCTGGCGGCGATGGCGAGCGCGATGGCCAAAAGCACGCGGCCAGGCGTTTGCGGCTTTGAGGGCCGGCCCACGCTGCAAGTTTTTATTTTGTTAAAACCAGTTTCGTTCATTTGCCGTTTGCCAATTTTCAGCGACTTCACGAGCGGCAATCCTGACATCACTTGCCCAGTTCATCGGCAAAACGCGCCGAGACTTGAGATTTCTTTTGAGACAATTAAAGTTCCGCGCGGAGTGGCCGATAGAGTGGAGAATTTAGTTTTTAATTTATTGTGCAAACCGCCACGCCACCAAAAATTACTTCCGTCGGTCCAAAGGAAATCCAGTCGCAACTGGCCCGTTGTCCATCGCTGCCTTCACTGGGCAGCATCAACAAGGCGCTGCAAGGACTGCTGCTGACGGAACAACGTTACACCGCACAAATCGCGGAAATCATCAGCCGCGATCCCAGTCTGACTTCGCGGCTGCTGCGACTGGTCAATTCCATCTATTACGGCCTGGGCACGCCGGTCAACAGCATTGAGGAAGCCGTTTTTTATCTGGGCGTGCGCCAGATCCGCCAACTCGCGATGGTCACGCCCATCATCGAAGATTTTCAACGCCTCACGCGGCAATGCACTTTTCCCTGGCGCGAATTCTGGCAGCACTGCATCGGCACCGCCATTCTCACCCGCGAAGTCGCGACCAACACCAGCGCACAGACGGACGATTCCGTTTACGTCGCCGGTCTCGTCCACGACGTGGGCAAGATCGTCATGGCCTGGACATTTCCCGATCATTTCGCCGAGATTCACCGGCAGGCGTTGCCCGGCACGCGTGATCTCATCGAGATCGAGAACGAAGTCCTGGGCATTGACCACGCGGAACTCGGCGCGCTCTACCTCGAACGCCATCATCTGCCCCAAGTGATGATCAGCAGCGCCCGTTACCATCATCGGCCTGAAAAGGCCACGCAAATTCCGCAGGTCATCGCCTCCGTGCAGATCGCCGACCTGCTGTTACGCAGTGAAAAAATTGGCTGCAGCGGCAACTACCTGGAAGTGACGCGCGAAGAATGTTTCCAAGCTCCCGGCTGGAAAATCCTGTTGCACGACACGCCCGAAGCGGAGCAGACCATCGCCCGCGCCGCGCTCTCGCGCACGCTCGGACAAATTCCGCAGATGCTCGAAGGGCTGGTTTGAGCGTTGTCCATGTGACGCTCTCGTTTCTTGAGCCTTGACCAGACTTCGGGCTGCTTTCAATTTGTGCCGCCGCCGCTTCGTGTTAAAATTTTCGCGTGAACAAACTCGCAAAGCAGCTTGATAAATTTCTCCGCAAAAAACCAAGGCTCGGCAAAAATGTTTTCATCGCCAAAAACGCCACCGTCATCGGCGACGTGACGCTCGGCGCGCATGCGAGCGTGTGGTATGGCGCGGTGTTGCGCGGCGACATCAACCGCATCGTCGTCGGCCACCACTCGAACATCCAGGACAACGCCGTGCTGCACCTCGCGGACGATTTTCCGTGCCTCGTCGGCAACTGGGTCACCGTCGGCCACGGCGCGATTGTCCACGCGTGCGAAGTTGGCGATGAAGTTCTGGTCGGCATGGGCGCGGTGATTTTGGACGGCGCGGTCATCGGCCGGCAATCGCTCATCGGCGCGAAGTCGCTCGTGACGCAGGGAATGAAAATCCCGCCCGGCTCGCTCGTCCTCGGCGCGCCGGCAAAAGTCGTCCGCCGATTGTCCAAAGCCGAACGCGCCGGACTGAAATGGTGGGCGCAAAAGTATGTGGACAACGGGGCTTACTGTTTGAAAAACAAGGTTTGAATCGCTTGACAGTGGTTGAACTTGAAATTAGCGTCCCAAGCGCGAAGAGAGGGAAACGAGTGAAATTTAGTCTCCAAAAAGTTGCGGTTTGTTTGAGCGCGGCATGTCTGTTTGCCTCGACTGACAAGTCGGGTGCTTTTGCCTTGCTTGGCCCGGTTCAGCCGTGGATGCAGGTGACCAATGGAGTGATTGGTCCCGGCGACATTGGCGGGCCGATGGACATCAGCAATGAGTATCGCTGGAACGTGCCGGTCGTGACTTATGGCTTCGATCAATCCTTCATGGATTACTTTGGAACGAACGGCGTCGCGGCGGTGGAAGGAGCCATCCAGATTCTTAATAACCTGCCGCCAGCCTCAAGTATCGTTCTGACGAATTATCCGTTCGACTCCCAGCGGATAAATTATTTAGCCCAGGCACAGGGGCTTCTCGATTTGAAGTCGGAAACCCTTACCTTCTTGCTGGAGCAACTGGGTTTGGCGCAAGCAACGCGGAGCATTTTTGTTTTGCGGAAATGGAGTCCGCGGTTTATTTCTCCATTCCCAAATGGGTTCACCACTGAATCTGATTGGGTAGATTGGGCTTACCCTGATTACATCAGCCAGCTCAACTTTGACCCGGAGACACTTGCACCCAGCCATAATGTCAATGGCACGCTCTACACAGCCTACATGGTAATTCAACCAAACCTGCAATTCTTTGTTCCATATCCGGTCGATTTTTTTGCCGACGAATATGACACTGTCGCGGATATAGATACTCTTTTTAATGGAGGTTGTTTCACCGGCCTTACATACGACGACGTGGGCGGATTGGCCTATTTGCTTTCCCCCAAAAACATCAACTACGAAACTTTGCCGCCCGGTGTGCGCGGTGTGGGCCGCAACAAAGGTTCATTCGTTCACGGCGCGTGGCGTCCCGGCGTGGACAAGATAACGTTCGTTCCGCAGCCGGTGAATCCAAGCAACGAAACATTTCAAACTTATGTCAGCCGTTTCACCGACCATTACATCATCAAGGGAGTTTTGAAGACGCAAGAACTTGTCCGCACCATATCAAAACCAGACATTTTGTTTTCCGTTGCGGATATTGTCGTAAGCAATTATCCCGGAGAATCGAGATTTGACCGGACTGGCACGACTAACTGGATTAACAATGCTGCCGCCAACGGAAACCCTAATGGCGCGGGTCCGGGTGTCATACAGCCACCGGTTCAAATTGTTTTCGGCAAAATCGGGACAACTTTTATAACTATTAATGGCACAGAAACCGAAGCTTCTGACTACCCACAATTTTGGGGTTCGTTCGATGGCTCAACAAATGTCCCTGTTATTTATCCCATTTCAAAAAACGGGACGAACCAATTCACGATTCGCATGGGGTTCACGTGGGGACTTTATGCAAGCTGGTCAAACAACAGTTTCGTTTGGAACCGCAACAGTGCACTGGGCGTCCAATATACAATGCAAACTTCAACGAACTTGGTGGATTGGATAAATCTATTCACGGTGACCAACAACGGCACTATTTTCTTCTTCGGTGTTGAAAATCCCGCAAGCTCAAGCCGTTTTTACCGGCTGATTCCGTAAGTTGTCACAAATCAATTTCAGCTCAACAATTTCTCAAACCGTGCGGCGGCGGCGTCCCATTGCGTGGCGTCCTGCGGGGTGATGGTTTTCAGCTCGAAGGAATTGCGCACGACTTCGCGCGCGGCGGCGTGCGAGGGCAGGTGGCCGAGGGTGATGGCTTGCACCAGCACGTTGCCGAGCGCGGTGCATTCGGTGGGGCCGACGATGACGGGGATTTTCAGCGCGTTGGCGGCGAATTGATTCAAGGTCATGTCCTTGCTGCCGCCGCCGACGATGTGCAGGCGTTCGATTTTTTTGCCGGTGAGCCGTTCGATGCGCCGCAGCACGACGCGGTAAAAGAGCGCGAGGCTTTCATGGATGCAGCGCATGTAGGCGCCGTGGCTGGCGGGTTCGGGCTGGCCGGTTTCGCGGCAGAATTCGGCGATGCGCCGGGGCATGTCTTCGGGACTCAAAAAGCGCGGGTCGTCGGGGTTGATGAGCGAGACGAAGGGCGGCGCGTCGGCGGCGAGTTTTTCGAGCGTGGCGAAATCGTATTTCTTGCCTTCCTTTGTCCAGTGCCGGCGGCATTCCTGGACGATCCAGAGGCCGATGATGTTTTTGAGCAGGCGCACGGAGCCGCCGTAGCCGATTTCGTTGGTGAAGCCGAGGGTGCGGGTTTGTGCGTTGATGACGGGCTGCGGCCATTCGACGCCCATGAGCGACCAGGTGCCGGAACTCAAGTAGGCCCAGTTCGCGCCGCTGGCGGGGACGGCGGCGACGGCCGCGCCGGTGTCGTGCGAGCAACTGGCGATGACTTCGATCTGCGGCAGGCCGGTTTCGGTGGCGAGGTTTTTTTTGAGCGGGCCGAGGCGCGTGCCGGACGGGCAGATGGGCGCGAACATTTCCTCGCGCAGATTCAGCGCGCCGAGAATTTTCTTCGACCAGGTTTTGGTCTGCGGGTTGTAAAGCTGCGTGGTGCTGGCGAGGGAAACTTCGTTGCGCGCGACGCCGGAACAGAAGTAATTGATCGCGTCGCCGATGAGCAGGAGCTGTTTGGCGGCGGCGAGACGTTCGGGCGTTTCGGCGGCGAGCTGGTAAATGGTGTTGAGAGACATGAACTGGATGCCGGTCTCGGCGTAGGTCGCCGGCCAGTCCACGAGCGCGCGGGCGTTTTCGACGCCGCTGGCGGTGCGCGCATCGCGGTAGCACCAGACCGGCTGCATGACGAGGCCGCGCTCGTCGTAGAGGACGTAGTCCACGCCCCACGAGTCGGTGCTGATGCTGGCGATGGGCAGCCGGCGCGCGGCGGCCTTGGTGAGGCCGGTTTTTAATTGTTCGAGCAGGCCGGTGAAATTCCAGTGCAGCGCGCCGGAGGTTTTCACCGGGCCGTTGGGAAAGCGGTGCAGTTCTTCCAGGGAAATTTTCCCGCCGTCGAGTGTGCCGAGCATGAGCCGGCCGCTGTCGGCGCCGAGGTCGCAGGCGAGGTAATGTGTGGGCATAAGAAAATCGCCGGAATCTTACGCGCTGACGGCAAAGTGTCAAAAATGTTCTCACTTAATCGCGATTTATTATTTATGCTGGCCGCCGCCGGTTTCAGCGGGCCGGCCAAGATCAGGATTAGGATTTGCCAACGCGCGCTAAGGGCGTATTTTTGAAGGACATAAAACTTATGAGTTCTGAAAACCAACTGGACCAACTGAAACAGTTCACCACCGTCGTCGCCGACACCGGCGATTTCGCCTCGATCAAGCAATACGCGCCGCGCGACGCCACCACGAATCCGTCACTCATCTTGAAGGCCGCGCAGATGCCGGAGTATCAAACGCTCGTGGAAAAAGCCATCGCCGACGCCCGGCAATCCACCGCGAACGCCAAGGAACTTTTGCCAGCCGTGCTCGATGACCTGTTCGTCGCGTTCGGCAGCGAGATTTTGAAAATCGTCCCCGGCCGCGTTTCGACCGAGACGGATGCGAATCTTTCGTTCGACACGGACGCGCTCGTCGCGAAGGGCCGGAAATTCATTTCGTTGTATGAGGCGAAAAAAATTCCGCGCGAACGCATCCTCATCAAAATCGCCTCGACGTGGGAAGGCATCAAGGCGGCGGAAATTTTGCAGCGCGAGGGCATCAACTGCAATCTGACGCTGCTCTTCTCGCTCGCGCAGGCCGTCGCGTGCGCCGAGGCGAAGGTGAAGCTGATCTCGCCGTTCGTCGGCCGCATCATGGACTGGTATAAGGCGAAGGAAAAAAAAGATTTTGCGCCCGCCGAAGACCCCGGCGTGATTTCGGTGAAGGAAATTTACGCCTACTATAAAAAATTTGGCCATGCGACGGAAGTGATGGGCGCGAGCTTCCGCAACGTCGGTGAAATCCAGGAACTCGCCGGCTGCGATTTGCTGACCATCAGCCCGCAACTGCTCGGCGAGTTGCAGAAAAGCGTTGCGCCGCTGCCGCGCAAGTTGAGCCCGGAAATTGCAAAGACCAGCCCGATCGAAAAAATTCCGCTGGACGAAAAAAAGTTCCGCTGGCTGCTCAATGAAAACGCGATGGCCACGGAAAAAACCGCCGAAGGCATCCGCCTGTTCAACGCCGACGCGCAAAAGCTGGGGGCGTCCATCGCGGCCAAGCTTTGATCGCCCGGTGCGCACCCTGATTTTGAAATGAACACTGAAGAACGCGAAGTCTTCCATTTTCTCCAGTCGTGGGGCACTGATTTCATCAATGCCGCCGAGATTGCGCGGCGCGCGGGCACGAAGAAAAAATTCCACGAGGATCCCAACTGGGCCAAGCCGGTTTTGATGGTCATGGTCGAGCGCGGAATTTTGGAAAGCGACTCGAACGGCCGTTATCGCATCAAGCCGATTCCAAAAAAGAACAAGCACAACCGCTGGGTCGCGCCGGACATCGCCAAAATTCTCAAGGAGGGTGGCGTCGAGGTGGAAGGTTCCGGCGAAATTGGCCCGGACGAGTATTACGACCAACTGTAGCCCGCGCGGGCGGCGGTTCACTTTTTTAATCGCATTCAAACGCCGACCAACAATCCAGGCTCGCCAACGTGGCTGCGCATCGCGTTGATCGGGCGCAACCCGAAGGCGACTTTGCTGCGGGTGGTCATCTGGGCGGTGGCCTGCCTGGTCGTTTTCCGGCTGCTGCTGCTGCCGGTTCGCGTGGACGGGATCAGCATGTTGCCGACTTACCGGGATCATTCGGTCAACCTGGTCAACCGCCTCGCCTATCTCTGGCACGAGCCGCGTCGCGGCGACATTGTGGCCATCCGGTTTTCCCATTTTGAAACCAACGGGCTGGGCGGATTGGAGCAGGTCGCCAGCCGGCTGGAACCGCCGCACGTCATGCTGTTGAAACGCATCGTCGGGCTGCCCGGCGAAACCGTCGCCTTTCTGGACGGGCGGGTTGTGATCAACGGCGAGCCGCTCGACGAACCTTACGAAGACGCCCAAAAATTTCCCTGCGACTGGAACCGCGCGCCGGTCACGCTCGGCCCCGGCGAGTATCTGGTCGTCGGCGACAACCGTTCCATGCCACAGGAAGACCACACGTTCGGCGAATGCGAACGCAACCGCATCGTGGGCAAAGCGCTTTTATGAAAATCACCCTCCGGCTGGTCCTGCTCATCGCCGTGATCGCGGCGGGCGTCTGGCTTTGGACCGTGCTGTTTCCCGGCCCGGAAAAAATCATCCGCCAACGGCTGGCGCAAGTTGCCGACAGCGCGTCGTTCAGCCCCGGCGAAAACCCGCTGCTCACCGCCGCGCGCGCGGAAAGGCTTGGCGATTTTTTCAGCACGAACGTGGAGGTGCGGCTCGACGTGCCCGGCCACGGCCAGCAGGTTTTCAGCGGCCGCGATGAAATTGTCCAGACCGCCGCCGCCGTGCGCTCGGTCATTCCCGGCGGACTCAAGGTCGGGCTGACCGATGTCACCGTGGCCGTCGCGGCCGACCAGCAGTCCGCCACCGCCGATGTCACCGTGAAAACGCAGGCCGCCGGCGAAAAGGATTTCAACGCGCAGGAAGTGAAATTCACCCTGCAGAAAATCGCCGGCGACTGGCTCATCACCCGCGTTGAAACCGTCCGCTCGCTCTCCTGATGTTTGCCGCCCTTTTAGCTGCGCTGCTTTTTTCCATCTCCGCCATTTGCGGCTACCGCAGTTCGCGGCAGGTCGGCGGCGCGGAGGCGAACTTCTGGCGCATCGCCATCGCCGTATTCTGCCTCGGATTGTGGGCGCACATTTTTGGCGGCGGCCTCGCGGGCGCGGCGTTCACGCTGTTTGTCATCAGCGGTTTTTGCGGCATCGGCCTTGGCGACACCGGCTATTTTCAGGCGTTGCCCCGGCTCGGCAGCCGTCGCACCGTGCTGCTCACGCAATGCTTCATCCCGCCGTTCGCGATTCTGATCGAATGGCTCTGGCTCGGCACGGAACTGACCCGCGTGGAATTTTTTTGCGTCGCGGTGATCCTGACCGGCGTGGTCGTCGCGCTCGCGCCCAGCGACCACGCCAAAATTCCGCCGCGACAACTCTGGATCGGTGTCGCGTTCGCCGTTTTCGCCGCCGTGTGCAGCGCGTTCGGCGCGGTGTTGAGCCGCAAGGCCTACGCCGTCGCGCACGCGGCGGGCGAGTTTCCCGACCCGGGCACCACGAGTTACCAGCGCGTGCTCGGCGGCATTTTGATCCCGGCGATAATTTTAATCGTCGTCAAATCGCGCTCTGCCCGCGCGCACGGCGGCGTGTTTGAGGAAAAAACATTTAACGTCTCGCGCGAAAAATGGCGGCGCATCTGGCCGTGGGTGCTCGGCAACAGCCTCGCCGGCCAGACGCTCGGCGTGACCTGCGTGCAATGGGCGCTGGAAAAAACCCCGACCGGCATCGTGATGACCATCGTCGCCGCGACGCCGATCCTTTTGCTGCCGATGACGCGCATCGTGGAAAAGGAAAAAATCGGAGTCCGCTCGCTGCTCGGCGCGGTGGTCGCGGTCGGCGGCGTGATTGGGCTGATATTTTTCCGATAAACGATTATCATCCTCATTGTCATCCTCATCCTCGTAATCAAAAATGATGATTCGAGAATGACGATGAGGACGAGGATGATTATTTATGAATGACGAACTGCAAACCGCCGTCGAGACGCTCGGCCTCGAAAAATTCCGCCGCCACATTTTCCTGTGCGCCGACGCGACGGAGCCGAAATGCTGCGCGCGCGAAAAAACTTTGGCGTCGTGGGAATTTTTGAAACGGCGGCTGAAGGAACTGAATCTTGTCGGCGCGGAGCCGCTGGTTTATCGCACGAAGGCGAATTGCCTGCGCGTCTGCGTGCGCGGGCCGGTCGCGGTCGTTTATCCCGAAGGCGCGTGGTATCACAGTTGCACGCCGGAAGTTTTGGAGCGCATCATCCAGGAGCATTTGATCGGCGGAAAAATCGTCGCGGAATTTGCGTTCGCCGAAAATCCGCTGGCTTGATTTCATTTTCTGCTCGACATGAATTTGCCAATGACGCAAAGTCGGGCGGAGAGGACGACATGGCGAGGTTGCTGATCAAAACCGAAGGTTTGGAAAACCGGACGCTGGAATTGCGCCTCGGCGTCAACCAGATTGGCCGCGACCGGCATTGCGATTTTCCCATCAACCACCCCACGGTTTCCGCGCACCACTGCGAATTGATCCTGTCGAACGACGGCGTGGTGCTGCGCGATTGCGACTCGACCAACGGCACGTTCGTCAACGGCGAGCCGGTCCGCGAAATCTGGCTGGAACCCGGCCAGCAAGTGCGGTTCGGCGATGTGGAGCTGCTCGTCGAGTCCACCGAGGTCAACATCGCGATCCCGAAGTATGACCGCGTCCGACCGCCGCCGGCGGTCGAGGTGCTGCCCGACGGCGCGATGATCTGCCCGCGCCATGCGCAGACGCTCGCCACGTTCAAATGCCCGCACTGCGGCGAAATCATGTGCAGCGCCTGCGTGCATGTGTTGAAGCGCAAGGGCGGCCAGCCGCTGTTTCTGTGCCTGATTTGCAGCAACAAATGCGAACGGCTGGCCGTGGAAAAACCAAAGCCGAAGCGAGGCTTCATCGGATTCCTCGACACGGTCCGGCTGAAGTTCACCCATCCCAAAAAACCGTGAGCGTCATGCCGGCGCGGATCCGGCCAGAAATTTTCCGGCCATTTTTTCCAGCGCGGAAAGCCACAGCGGGTGCTCGTTCATGCACCGGATTTGCGCGAACTCCTTTCCGCCCGCCGCGATGAACGTTTCCCGGCCGCGCATCCCGATTTCTTCAATCGTCTCCAGGCAATCCGAGACAAACGCCGGACAGATCACGAGAAGTTTTTTGATGCCGCGCTGCGGAAATTTCTCCAGTTCAAAATCCGTGTAAGGCTTCAGCCACGGGTCTCTGCCGAGCCGCGACTGGAATGACACGGAAAATTTCCCCGCCGGAATTCCCGCCCGTTTCACAAACGCCGCGACCGTCTTGAAACATTGCGCGCGGTAACACGTCGCGTGCGCCGGGCTCGGAACTTCGCAGCAATTTTCCTTCGCCAGACAATGGCAATGCGTCGGGTCGGACTTGCGCAAATGCCGTTCGGGAATGCCGTGAAAACTAAAAAGCAAATGGTCGAAGCCGCCGTCCAAATCACTTTTCGCGCTCGCAACCAAGGCTGTGATGTAATCTGGCGAATCGAAATACGGCGGCTGCACGGTGATTTTCATTTGCGGCGCAAGTTTCGCCGAGACTTCTTTCACGCGCTCGACCGCCGATTCGTAGCTCGACATCGCGTAATGCGGAAACAGCGGGATCAAAAACAGCTCGTCAATTTTTTGCGTCGCCAGTTTTTGCACCGCGCTTTCGATGGACGGATTTTGATAACGCATCGCGAGTTCAACCGGGATCGTAAATCGCTTTTGCAATTCCACCCGAACATGTTTGCTTGTGACGACGAGCGGCGAGCCTGCCGGCGTCCAGATTTTTTCGTAGGCGTGCGCCGACTCCTTTGGACGGTTGATTAAAATCAAACCGACGATGAGCCGTCGCAGCAGCCACGGCGTGTCAATCACGCGCCTGTCCATCAAAAATTCATTCAGATAACGCCGAACATCGCCGACGGAAGTCGAGTCCGGCGAACCGAGGTTGACGAGCAAAACAGCTTTGTTCATGCGCTAAAAATATAACCACGGATGGACACGAATGCACACGGATAAAACTTCATGTTCGCCGCCGGAAAATCCGTGTTCATCCGTGCCCATCAGTGTTCAAGTTGTCAACGCCCTGATAAATAAAGGGTTTCTTGAGCGCGTGGACGGCCACTGTCAGTGGAACTGTCAGCATAGCGACGGATTGAAACACAATCCGCCACTATCCGCCCAGAACTCCGCTGAAACTCGCCCACTACACCCTAACGTGTTGCGACGGAACTGTTGCATGATTCAGAACCATGCACATGAAAACAAAATACACCCTGTTCCGGCGTGACGGAATCTATTATTGCCAAGATTCAGCGACCGGCCAGCAAAAAAGTCTGCGCACCCGCGACGAAGCCGAGGCGTTGAAGCTGATCAACGCCCGCAACGAGGCGCACCGCCAACCGGTGCTGAACCTGCATCTGGCCCGCGCTTACATGACGGCCAGCGACCCTGCCTTTGTGGAGCGCACCTGGCAGACCGTCATGGCGCAGTTACAAGCACGCGGTCAGGAGAGCAGCCGCGAGCGTTACGCCAGCGTGTTCAAATCGCCGTCCTTTGACGGACTGCGGAACAAGCGATTGATGGAAACCACCGCCGATGATTTCCTTGCCGTGTTCAAGGACGGCAAAGTGTCCATCGTCTATTTCTTGAAACGGCTGCACAACTTCGCCTTGAGCTTGGGCTGGATTGCCTTGCCGGTGGTTGCCCCCTACCTGTGGCCGAAGTATGAGGCTAAAGACCGGCGCGGCATCACGCAGGAGGAACACCAAAGCCTCTTGGCGAGGGAGAAAAAGGCGGAATGGAAATTGTATCTGGAACTGCTTTGGGAAACCGGCGCGGCACAGAGCGACGCCGCTAGCTTCACGGCTGAGGACATTGACTGGCAGACCCGGACGATTTCCTATTTCCGGCAGAAGACCGGCTCGCTGGCGCAATTCACCATCAGCAAGGCGCTGGAAAAAGTATTGAAGCACTTGCCGACCACCGGTGCCCTGTTTCCGAACCTGTCCACATGGTCAGAAAGCGACCGCGCCAGCCGTTTCCGCCGCCGCTGCGAACGGGTTAGCGTGTCGGGCGTGACGCTCCACAGCTACCGCTACGCATGGGCGGAACGGGCGAAGGTGGTAGGAATGCCGGAACGGTTCGCGCAGGCCGCGCTGGGTCACAACAGCAAGGCGATTCACCGCGCCTACGCCAAGAAAGCCGTCATCATCGCGCCGTCCCTTGAGGACTACGAGCGGAAAGCGACCAGCCTGTCGCCAGTGGTGACAGCCTGAAAATAAAACAGCGGTTGAGTCTTACCCACTCAACCGCTTTTTGTCTTTTTTGGGGACTTACGCCGTCCCCAAGCCCCGCGCCAGAGACATTGTCTCTGGACTCCTCACGCGCTCGCGCTGGCCTGAACGCAAGACGGCTAGCGCACGCGCCGGCACCACCGGCTTTGACACGTCGCCCTTAATTTTCTAGCCTCCACGCATGGCGAGAAAGGTTTCCAGCAAAACGGCTTTGGAAAAGCCGGCTGCCGCACGTTCGGCCAAACCCTCCGCCTTCCTCGACACCCTAGAACAGCTCGCCAATATAATCTAAAACACAGAAAATCATGAGTGGCCTATATCCAAATATCCTTTTTCATTTCACCAATCGTGATGGCTTATTCGGAATTCTTTCTGAAACTTTTAAGCTGTCATACAGCCGAGAAAAAATTGTCGGCGAACACAATTCAACAGAATTTGGAATACCTATTGTTTCATTTTGTGACTTGAGATTATCCGAGCTCAAAAGTCACATGGATAAGTATGGAAAATACGGTATTGGAATGTCAAAAAAGTGGGCCAACTCAAATGGTTTGAATCCAGTTTTTTACGTGAATAAATCTTGCCCTTCCACGAGCAAATTCATTAGTGCAATTGAACAGTTACGTGACCTGTTTGCTTTCATATACGACGATAAAAATAACGATAAACATTCGATCGCATATATGAATATTTTCAACATGTATCGCTTCATGAAGAATTATGAAGGCGATCTCACCCGCAAAACCCTCAAAGGCTCACTCATAACAAAAGAATACCGACATGCGAATGAACGTGAGTGGCGTTATGTCCCTGCACTTAGCTTGGCTATCAGACATTTTGTGCCGCTAAACGAAATTCGCACACCTGATCAAAAAAAGGCGCTAAATGACAGTATTTCTAACCATCGGCTTAGGTTTAAGCCAGAAGATATCGAATACCTGATCGTAAAACGTGACAGTGAACGGATTGATCTAATTGAACACCTTCGTTCAGCCAAGCAAACATTCGATGAAAAAACAAAGCGTAGGCTTGCGAGTCGGATTATTACTTCTCACCAGATTAACTCCGACATGTAATTGACCATGACTAGATGGATTGGCATTGATATTTCGCCCACCGCCTGCCGCGTCATGACCAAACGCCTGCGCGACGTTTGCGGCCTGCCGGAAAGCGAACCGCTCTGGCGTGCCGGACGCGGCTTCGTCGTCCGCGATTTGCCGTGGACGGTGGAGAAACTGCGCGTCATCCCGCCGCCAGCGAAGTCTGTCCGTTCACCGCGAGTTCTTTCTGGCGGGCGTTTTTCTTTTGCCAATGCTGGCAGATGGTCGTGCTGACGCGCACCAGCCAGTGACGGTCTTTGATCTGTTCCAACAAATCCGCCGTGGCGAAATACTTGATGCCGTTGGCCGGTGGATTGCCCAGCGGCTTGAGCAGCTTGGCCGCGACCAGTGCCGGCACATCATGCACCTGGCAATTCAACACCCACGCCGCCTGCTCCGCCGTAAGGCGGGCCGGCAACTGGCCCAGCAGCATCAAAAATTGGTGTTGGTCGTCGCGCATGGTTGGTTCACGGTTTCCGGCGGGGCATAACTTTCTCAAAGTCAGCGGTGGTGCTGGCGATGCAGTGCGGACAGGTCGGTTCGCCCACAAAGTCCATGACCGTCCGTTCCGCCTTGAACACCGCACCGCAAAGTCGGCAACGCACGTCCTCCCCGACCCTCCACTTTCGGGGCCGGGCGTGTGCATTCAGCCAGCTAACTTTTTCTTCTGCGTCCATCTTAATTTGTTTCGTTTCGCCGGAGACCCCAATCCCAAAAGGGCATGGCAAGTCTTCAAGCAATCGGGTGGGACGCCCGCGCTGGCGCGCGGGCATCCCATCCCGAATTGGTTGACGAATTCACCGCCGCCGAGCGTTCGACTAGGCAGTGACAAGCGTATCCGACACCCGGTTTAGATTTTCCGGGTTGCGGATTGAGTTCGACAACATCACCTCGTCCGCCGAATGGGAGAATTTGCCAACTTCATACAAATTCGCTCCCCCATTCGTGACCTTGAGGCATTTCAACGTGTAATCGAGGCCTTGCTTCCTCGAATCGTATTCTCTGACGCGGGCCATGCCGCCACCGAGTTTTTCCCACTGCGCCTTCATACTCATACAGGTGGCGACCTGGACGGCAAACGGCGGCAGACCCGCGGTCAGAAAATGAAAATGCAAACGGCCGGTAATTTCCCCCGGCTCCTGACGTAATGCCCATACGCACTTGCGAAACGGCACTTTGTGCCACCGGCACAGGCACCGGACGAACGCGAAAAACATCGTGATGCGAACACGCTCCGGCAGCTTGGCACTCCGAAAGGTCAGCGTCCCGAAGAACTGCCAGTGGACGCGTTGCAGCGTGTATGTTAATCCGGTTTCCATCAGAGTCCGGTTACGGTGGTGACCCGCCGTGGATCAAGCCGGTCCCAGTGACGAGACCAGGCTTGACCCAGTTTGGCGGCCTGTTCCTGGTCGGTGGCGTCAATGAGCATTGCGGTATAATCACTGAACCAAACCCGGAACAATTTCAGGCGGCTTTCATGATCGCCCCCGACATGCGGATGCGACCCGAGAACCCCTGGCTGATGTTCTGGACGTTGAGTTCCACCGTCTTGTCCACCAGCCCGGCCCCGTATTTGCTCACTTCCTCCGGCGACATCTCGAAATCGAACGAGTTGCGCAGCGGCGGACGCGATTGATCCTGACACACCAGCAGGTGGAGTGTTTTGGATCCCTTCTTCGTGTCGAATGTTTCCGACACCTTGTCTATCACCTGTGCTTTGATCAGCATGTTTAACTTTCTCCTTCTCGGCCTGGTTTATTGTTTGTTCCCCGACGCTGCCGAGAAAGCCCGGGAAATTATTTTTTGCATCCAGGCCGCCGACCAAACCGGTCTTCGCCACTGAACGCCCATCGAAATTCAAAATTGCTTTCATGGTTTGTTTTCCAAGTCGTTGAGCTGAAAAATTTCTCCGACCTGCTTTCCGAAATGCCGCGCCATTTTCAACGCAACCACCAGCCTTGGCTGGATTTCTCCCCGTTCAAGACGCGTGATGTAAGCGCGCGACTTGCCCAGGTATCGCGCCAACTGCGACTTGTTCATCTTTCGCTCGGCTCGGCACTCGGCCACTTTGTTTTTCAGCGGACATTTCATTTTCCGATGCCACTATCGCACCGTTCACCGTTGGTGAACAACAACAAAATGACTCCAAACGCATTTTGTGTTGACTGCGGGTGAACATTCGGCTAAATTGACCCCTGAATGAGCGCCAACAAGCCAACCAAGGCCCCGGAAAAGTTCATCCAACTCCTCAAAAAGGCGATGGATGAGCACCCGCAAAAACCGTCTTTGCGCGAAGTCGCCCGTCAGACCAACCTGTCGCCGGCCTTTCTTTCATACTTGTTGAGTGGTGACCGCGGCGTGCCCTCCAATGAGGGCATTGTCCAACTTGCACGGGTGCTGAACATTCCCGAAGGCGAGTTGTTTAATGCGGCCGGCAAGCCCAACGATGCCGCCCTGGAATTTTTCCGCAGGGACGAAACCGCGCCCATCATGCAAAAGTTGACGAATGTTCCCAAAAAGCGATGGCCTGAAGTTAATCAATTTCTTGACCGGATTCTAAAACGGTCCCGTCAATCTGGTAAATGAAGCACCAAACCAAAAACACGCTGCGAGCGCTGGCCAAGCACATTGGCCTGAAAATCGAATTTGTTCATTATCTTGCAGGCGATGTTTACGGCAAGTTGATCCCGCGTGAGAAATGCGTTTTGGTCAACGCCAAGCGACCACGATACGAGCATATATTCACGGTCTTGCATGAAATTGGACATCATATCTGCCATGTGCAAAATCAAAATCGAAAGCACTACCCTCAGCTTCTTGATCGAGATTGGAGATTTGACGGCTTTATTTGGTTTGTTTCCAGGGTCAAACGCTCTATGCGCTTTTGGTTTGCAAAAACCAGTGGCAAAGAATGGGAGGCCGATCTTTGGGCTTTTTGTGCATTCATTTATTTTGCCAGGCATCTTGGTTGTCGTGATGACTTAATGATATTTCTGGAACATCACCCAGAAAAATCCGAACTTTTCATGCTGGCCATGGCGGGCACCTTATACAGCGACATTAAAACATTCGCCTCCAAGACCAAAACCCGCCTCCAAAATTTTCCCGAGACCCATTTGGCGCCATTGTTACTTAAGTAGCCTGCCGCCATGTGTTCGCGCTACACCTACAACAAGGACGAGGCCAAATTAAAACTGCGCGACCAATCCTCGTTTTCGGTTGCGTGCCGCGCGGCGACATCTGGCCCACCGACCTGGGACCGGTCATCATCCCGGAACACGACGGTTTTGCATGCCAGCAAATGGCCTGGGGCTGGCGCGTGCCGTGGGACAAACAGCCACTCATCAATGCCAAGAGCGAAACCATCACCCAACTGCCCACGTTCAAGCCGCACCTGCAAAACCGCTGCCTGATTCTCGCCGACGGATTTTTTGAAAAAGGCATCCGCTTCATCCAGCCCGGCGGACCGTTGTTTGCGATGGCCGGCTTGTGCCAACCGGACGCGGCGGGCAGCAGGTTCACGATGTTGACCACCACGCCCAACGCCAGCGTTTCGCCGTATCACCACCGGATGCCGTTCATCCTGCGGGCGGAACAACTCGGCGCATGGCTCGGCGATGACTGGCTTGCCGTCCTGGAAAATCCCGACCAGGCACCGCTGGACAAAATCCAGAAACAGCCCGAACTGTTTTAATAGTGGCAGTTGCGGCAATAAAATGATACCAGATACAAACAGGAAACAACATGCCAAACGAGAATCTTGCAAATGCTAGAAGGGCAAAGAACGACGAGTTTTACACGCAATACGCCGATATTCAGAAGGAGATTGAAGCGTATCTGGAATTCGACGCCGATGTGTTTCGAGGCAAGGTGGTTTATTGCAACTGTGACGATCCGTATGAGAGCAATTTTTTCCGCTATTTCGTGCTCAATTTCAACAAGCTTGGATTGAAGCAACTCATCACGACCAGCTATAAACCGTCGCCCGTAGCCAACACGCAACTGGAATTGTATGGCGATGACCAAACTCTCCCAAAAGCAAAAGGTCGTCCGAAGTTAACTGCCAATAAATTTATCATCAATGAAGTGCATAAAATTGCCGGCGACGGCGAGTTCAATTTGAAATCGGTTGCCAAGAAGTTAAAGGTAAACAAAAACAACGAATGGACACCGCTAGAAGATGACGGCGACTTCCGTAGTGATGAATGTGTAAATCTACTCAAACAATCCGACATCGTGGTGACGAATCCGCCGTTCAGTCTGTTTCGCGAGTATGTAAAACAGCTTTTTGATTACAACAAAAAGTTTGTGATTATTGGGAATAAAAATTCCGTAACGCATAAGGAGATTTTTCCACTGATTAAAGACAATAAAATGTGGTCAGGAAAAACAGGATGGGGTGGCGGTATGTGGTTCGTAACGATGGATGACGGTGATGTTGATCGGGTGGTTGACGGTGTAAACATGAAAAATGTGTCTTCTGTTTGGTTCACCAATCTCGACCACGGACGCCGTCATCAGCCATTGCCGCTGATGACCATGAAAGAGAATTTGAAATACAGTAAGCACAAAGAAATTAAAGGCAAAAGAAAGTATGACAAATACGATAATTACGATGCCATAGAAGTGCCCTTTACCGATGCCATCCCAAGCGACCACGACGGAGTCATAGGCGTGCCGGTCAGCTTTTTGGATAAATATAATCCTGACCAGTTTGAAATTTTAGGCACAAGCGATAACGGGTTAGTTGATGATGATGTTAAAACAACGCCGGGCTTAACAAAAAAGTTTGTTGATGATTATTACAAAGCGGGCGGCACAGGAGCATATAAAGAAGGCAATCCAACAGCCGGTATTTACGAAAATGGAGTAGCAAAGATGGTGTATAAAAGAATTTTCATTAAGCACAAAAAATCCACCAAATGAAAACAACATTAAAAATCGACATCACGGTCAAAGATATTTGCGAGGGGTTTTTCTATAGCGAACTGGAGGGCAAAGGGCTTTTCGGTTTGTCCGGCAAGCTCACGATTCAGCCGGAATATCAGCGTGCTTTTATTTACGCTTCCGACGGCGGTAAAAAAGAGGCGGCAGTCATCGAATCCGTTCTCAATCGCTATCCGTTGGGGTTAATTTACTTCAACAAGGTGGCTGAAGACAAATTTGAAGTTTTGGACGGTCAACAGCGCATCACCAGTCTTGGACGTTTTATCACCGGCAAATTTGCCGTCAAAGATGATGATGGCAATGAGCAGTATTTCAGCGGCATGGCAAAGGACAAGCGGGACAGAATTTTAGAAACCAAGCTGACGATTTACGAATGTGAGGGCAAGGAAAGTGAAATTAAAAAGTGGTTTGAGACAATAAACATTGTCGGCGTCCCGCTCAATAAGCAGGAATTGCTCAACGCCATTTTTTCCGGCCCGTTTGTGACGCTCGCCAAGGCGGAGTTCAGCAACAGTCAAAATGCCAACATCCAGAAATGGAGCGCCTTTGTTAGTGGCAGTGCCATTCGTCAGGACTTTTTGGAATGCGCACTGGATTGGGTAAGCAAGGGTGACATCAGCGGTTACATGAGCCAGCATCGCAAAGAGACAAACATCAAAGAACTTAAAACCTATTTCAACACGGTCATTGACTGGGTGGCCGGGGTATTCCCCGACGTTGAGAGCGAGATGTGCGGGCTGGAGTGGGGGCGACTTTACGAAACGTATCACAAGAAAGCCTACGATCCCGCGAAGGTGTCAGTCGCAGTGCAAAAGCTCTACGAAGATTCCTATGTTTCTGACAAAAAAGGGATTTTTGAGTTCATCCTTGGTGGTTCAAAAGATACAAAGTTGCTGAATGTCCGGGTCTTTAATGAGGCAACCAAGAAATCCGTTTATGCCACGCAAACTAAAAAGGCCAAAGCGGAAGGGAAATCGAACTGCCCGCATTGCGCCATCGGGCATGATGCGAATAAAAGCAAAGTTTGGGAGCTTAAAGATATGGACGCCGACCATGTAACCGCATGGAGCAAGGGCGGCGGGACAAATGAAAAAAACTGCCAGATGTTGTGCAAGACGCACAATAGGGCAAAAGGAAATCGGTGAACATGAGATTGCGAAGAAGAATCAGGCGCAGTTGCTCCAGAGGATTTTCGCCAGGTTGAGTTACTCCACCGCTTTTTCCCCAGGAGCATCGCTGGCACCGGAGGCAGCTTGTATTGCTTCGCAGCCTCGCGAGCAATATCAACTCCCGCGATAATTATTTTTTCCCTTAGATCATGCATGGTCGCATTAAAAAGCCGTTGACACGCGCTACTCGGGTCCACGTTAATCAGACGGCGCACGCGCTCAATCAGGTCTTTTGCCTGCCAGGCAGGACGAATCCTTCCGAGCAAGGTCGGAACGTCCGATGCCTTAACCAAGGCCACATTTGGGCTTGGAATGCCCTCATCTTGCATATTAAATCCTATAGCAAGACCCTAAAAATAAAGCAATGATAAACGCCGGCTTGATGCTCGAATAGTTGGCGAATTAATTCGATTGGGTCCTACAATTACCATTCCAACCCCGCGCCATCAGACCGGTTGAAAATCTCCGCAAATCGCTCCACTCCGAAAATTAAGGCTCGCTCCATTCCGTGACCACGCTCCGATTTCCAACCGGACTGACGACGCACCCACATTTGACGGAGACTGCGGAATGTTGACTCTCCCGCGCAAACTGCCGGGGCGCGTCCGAGCCAATTTTCCGCAGACTCCGGGGAGGGTTTGAATTGAATCGTCTGTTAGTCAGGTTGTTTGTCTTCGCCTTTTTTACGCCCGCCATCACCCCACCATTTGCTGCTCACTGGTCCGACACCGAGCCGGGATTCAGAAGCGAGATCAAAAACCGCGCCAGCGTCGCCACTTCCCCCACTTCGCCACTGTCACGGTTTTAGCTTTCGCTGGATTTTTGGATGCACTTCGCGCGCGGCTCACTGTCTCCCCCATCTTTGAAGCGAGCAGCATACGGCAGGGTGACGGACAGCGGTTTCAAAAAAAAGCTATGAAAACAACAAATTCAAAAATTGAAGCGTCAGCTCCAGCGAATGTCCGGCCATCGTCGGTTTCAAAAACCGGCAATGCACAGCCGGATTTTGTCAGGCATTGCACCAATCGCAAATTGTCCACGGAGGCGGTCTTGAACTACTTGCGAACGCGGTTGCCGAGCCAATACGAATTGGCCGAGGTCGTCGGCAAATGGGTTTGGCTGGATGTTTCTCCGTCACGCAAACCGAATCTGGCCGCGTTGCTTTGGGTTTTGGGCTTTCACTGGAATCAGCGGCGCGGTGTCTGGCAGCATCCGTGCGGCAGCTTCGACCCGCTCGGCTCGCATCCCACCGACCCGCGCACCAAATATCGCTGTTATTTTCCCGCCGATATGCAGCCCGCTTGAAGGAAATCCGCACCATGAGCGCAAAAACAATACTGGCACTGTCAGTCAAACTGTCAGTAAAAGCCGCCGCCGGTTACGGAAAATTCTAACAGTTTAACCCAAATAGTCTTTAGTTTTACCAGCAATTTGTTAAATTACCTTTGTCTGAATTTATGTTACAGACCGTGCCCATCCGTGGTTAAAAAAGTTTTTCCAACGCTCTCCGCGATGTTGACGCCGGAAACTATCGAATCGCCCAGCGAAATGCCGTCGCGAAAACTTCCGGCGAAAAATAGTCCGTGCGCCCGCGACTCAATTTCATTGAGCAAGTCTTTGAATTTGCCGAAGCCGACGTTGTATTGCGGAATCGCGCGCGGCCAGAAATGATGATGCGTGAAAACGGGTTTGCCTTTGACGCCGAGCAGCGCCCGCAAATCATCGCAGACCAGTTCAAAGAGTTTTTCCGCCGGCAACGCCGCCAGTTCCGGCTGCCGCTCGCCGCCAACATAGCTCGTGAACGTGACAAAATTTTCCGGCGCACGATTTGGAAACAGTGACGACGAGAAAATAGTTCCGAGAATTTTGAAACCCTCGATTTTCGGGATCAACATTCCAAAACCGTCGAGCGGATGCGCCACGTCCTCGCGGCGAAAACCGAGAACGACACTTGCCACCGGCGGATAAAGGATTTCGGCAAAGGCTAAAAAATCAACTGAAGCTTGCGATTCGATTTTCAGATCGGCGAGCTTGTAAGCCGTGCCGCAATAAATGACGGAGCTGTGCTCGGCTTCGCCGCTTGAAGTCGAAACACGCCAGCCGTCGTCGGACTGAATCATTTTTAAGACTGGCGCGTTCAGCTTCAATGAATCGCCAAGCTGCGCCGCCAGCGCATCGGTCAAAACCTGCAAGCCTTCATCGAAAGAAAACAGTTTCGCGTCGCGTCGGGAAATCTCGCCGGATTTTTTCCGGTCGCTTGCGCCGAAAAACTGGCCTTTGAGCAGCGAGCCGTATTTTTGCTCCGTTTCAAGCAGTTTTGGGAACGCGTGTTTGACGGAAAGTTTGTGCGGGTCGCCCGCGTAAATTCCGGCGACAAGCGGGTCAATCGCGCGATTCAAAAATTCCTGGTTCAACCGGCGCAAAACAAACTCGGCGACGCTTTCTTCCACGCCATCGCGTCGCGGCGGCACGAACGGTTCGCGCGCCAGGGCGAATTTCGCGCGGGCGGAAAAAAGTTTCGTCGTCAGAAATTCCGCCTGCGACGACGGCATCGCGATCGGTTTTTTGTCGCGGACGACGTAGCGATTTTTTGCGGCTGGATTTGGATAAAACCGGCGCGCTTCGAGGTTCAGGTCGCGGATGAGTTCGGAAATTTTCGGCGACGTTTCGAGGATCGAGTTCGGGCCGGACTCGGCGAGAAAACCATTTTGCCGCGACGACTGGATGACGCCGCCCGCGCGCGCGCCCGCTTCATAAACCGTGACCGGCACGCCCCGACGCTTCAGATAAAACGCGGCGGTCAACCCCGTGATGCCAGCGCCGATGATTGCGACGGATTTCATTCAATTAAACTTTGCCTGCCTTGTTACTTAACTCATTTCGGGTGATGCCACAATCGCGGCAGAATTTTTTCCGGCGCGTCGTCCGGCTTCAATTCGACCCACTCCCAGTTTTTCCGGGCGCGAAACCAGGTCAGTTGCCGCTTGGCGAACTGGCGCGTGCGGCTTTTCACCAGCGCGATGGTTTCGGCCAGCGGGCGTTCGCCGCGCAGATGCTCGACGACCTGCCGGTAGCCGATGGCCTGCAGCGCAAATTTATTTTCCGCGAGGCCGCGCTTCAACAATTGTTCCGTCTCCGCCACGAGGCCGCGCCGGAACATTTCATCCACGCGCGTGTTGATGCGGGCGTGCAAGTCTTCCGCCGGACGCGTGAGGCAGAAATAATTTTGAATTTTGAATTTTGAATTTTGAATTGCCCAGTCCGCCCGTTGTTCGGAAAATTTTTTGCCGGTCAGCCGGATGACTTCCACGGCGCGGACGACGCGGCGCGGATTTTTTTGGTCAATCGTTGCAAACGCCGCCGGGTCGCGTTCGCGCAATTCGGCCAGCAGATTTTCCAGCGGCGCGGCTTCCAGTTCGGCGCGCAAGGTGGCGTCGCCGGCGGGCGCGTCGCCAAGGCCTTCGAGAAACGCCCGGAAATAAAGCCCGGTGCCGCCGCAAAAAATCGGAATTTTATTCCGTGATTGAATTTCTAAAACCGCCGTTTGCGCGCGCCGGATGAATTGCGCGGCGTCGAAGGCTGCGTGCAAATCACAAACGTCAACTAGGTGGTGCGGCACGCGGGCGCGCTCGGCGGGCGACGGCTTGGCGGTGCCGAGGTCGAGTCCGCGATACACCTGCATCGAGTCCACGGAAATGATTTCGCCGCCGATTTTTTCCGCGAGCGCGAGGGCGATCTCGGATTTTCCGACCGCCGTCGGCCCGGCGATAAAAATTGAAGTTGAGACAGAATTGACAGAATTCACAAAATTAAAAACAGCGGCGAAAGATTCTTGGTTTTCGATTCCACAATTTCAATTCTGACAATTCTGTTAATTCTGTCAAAAAATCAGTTTGGTTTTGGCTCGGCGCCGCGCCGCGACAACATCACCGCCAGCACGAGGCCGGTGACGAAAATCGGCACGCTGATCCATTGCGCGGGCGTGAGGCCGAGGTGGTAGTGCAAATCGGTGTAATCGCCGCGAAAGTATTCGACGAACGAACGCGTGACGGCGTAGCAGAGCAGATACGTCGGAAAAACCTGGCCGTCGAATTTTTTGTGCCGGAACAGCCACGCGAGAAAAATATAAACGACCAAATTGAGCAGTGCGTCGTAAATCTGCGTCGGGTGGACGGGCAGCGATAAATCGTGCTCGCCGACTCGTCCTTGCTGGTAGTGTTGTTGCCATGCGTAAGAACCGTTTGGAAAACTGATCGCCCACGGCGCGGCGCAAACCTGCCCGAAGCAGCAGCCGTTTAACAAACAGCCGATGCGGCCGAAAACGTTGCCGAGCGCGATGCTCGGCGCAAACACGTCGGCGGTTTTCCAAAGCGGCATTTTCTTCCAGCGGATGTAAATGGAACCGGCCAGTGCCGCGCCGATCAGGCCGCCGTAATAAACGAGGCCGCCGTGCTGGATCATGAAAATTTCAGAGAACGGCTGGTCGGCGAATTCCTCTTTCCAATACGTCGCGACATAAACGATGCGCGCGCCAAGAATTCCCCCGGCCATCAGCCAGAGCGTGATATCGGAGATGCGTTCTCCGGAAATGTTTTCGCGGCGCGCGCGGCCGGTGGCCGTCCACAGTCCGGCGAGAAACGCCAGCGCGATCATCACGCCATACCAGTGAACCGGGAACGAGCCGAGTTGAAAAGCAATCGGATGCACAAAATCAGGTTAGCCCGCCGCGAGCGAAATGGAAATTTGAAACTGGCGGTTCAACCGTTGGTGGTGGCCACAACCGGATGCGGGTGCGGCGCGATTTTTGGCGGCAACGGCGGCAGGAGCAGTCCCGGCGGCAGCGGTGGCCATTGCGGGACGTGCGTGACCAGGTCGCGCCAGGTCTGGCGTTCGGCGGGCGACATCTGCGACCAGCGCTCGGCGTTTTTCAAAAACGCGGCGCGTTCCGCCGCGCTCATGCCGGCGAATTTGGTGAAGCCACGGATGCACTGGGAACGTTGCGCGGGCGGCAGGCTGCCAAAAGTCTGCAACGTTGTTTCCATCTGCTGCTGCTCGGTGGCGGAGAGCGTGGTGAGCGCCTGCTGTTTTTCCGCCGGCGTCAGTTCAAAAAAATGGTTGAACTGGTCGGTGATCCGCTGGCGTTCGTCGTCGGACAGGGCGTTCCAGCGCGTCTGGTCGGGTTCCGGCGGCGGCGGCGTCGCGGAATCAACGTGCGAAAAATAGCGGAGCGCGCGTTCGTTGTTCAAAAATTCCTGCTGCAACGGCGGCGGCAAAACGTCCCATTCGGTGAGGCGCGTTTTGACGAGGTCGCGCAGCTCGTCCGGCACCTGCGCGAGGCGCATATCGCGGTTCGCCGGCGTGGTGCGCAGCAGCGGCAGCAAATACCAGCGCAGGTCCGTCTCGCGCAGGCGCAGTTCGCGCTCGTCCGGCGGGAGCATCTGATACTCGCGCAGCTTGGCCAGCAGGCGTTCGCGGACTTCCGGCGTGCGGTTGGTCAGGCTGTTGAAACGCTCGGCGGGCGACATGGCCAGCAGTTGCCGGAAAAAAGTCACCGGCGATTTCAACTGTGGCAGCGGCGGCGGAACCAGCGGAATCGTCGGAAATAATTTTACCGGCGGCAGCGGCGGCGCGGAATCATCGGCCCGCAACGAAAGCGCCAGCAACCGCCCTGCCGCGAAAAAGGCCAGCCATAATTTCGCCTGGCGCGGAAACTTCATTGCAGCAGCGCCAGCAATTCCTCGTCCGCGTGCGGCTGGCTCATGCGCTGGATGGCGTCGAGATTTTCCAGCGCGTCCACGCTCGGCAGCGGCTGCGCGGCGGCGACCAGCGCGACATTTTTCACCAGTTCGATCCGCTCGGAATTTGCCTCGTGACGCTGAAAACTTACGCCGGCGAAAACCAAAACGGCGGCGGCCACCACCACGCGCGGCAGCAGCGCGCGCCAGTTCAAAGTCCAGCCGCGTGCCCGCGCCGTCTGTGCGTCTTCGCGTTCGATGGCGTCCAGCACGCGGGCGGTGAAATTGGACGGCACGCGCGCGTCGGCAATTTTTGCGAGGGCATCGGTCAGCCGCGCTTCAAGTTCCAGTTCTGGCTGGGCGCGCAACGCGGTGCGTTCGGTTGCGGAAAGTTTCCGCCGCCACAGCGTTTCGCTTGAATTTGAAGGTTGGTTTTCCATCGCTTCCAATTAAAAACCGGGGCGCGCGCAAAGTTGCAAAAAAATTTTACGCGGGCGGCCTGTTCAAATCCGCCGCGTTCGGCTAAACTCACGGCCTATGCCGGGACTGGTCAACGTCGAAGAAACGGTCGAACTGCCGCATTCGCGCGCGGCGGTCTGGCCGATTCTGGCGCGGACGGACTGGCTCAACCGCGCCGTCGGCCTGCCGCCGGTCAAATACGAAGTCCAGCCGCTGCCCGAAGGCGGAAGCAAAGTCATCGCCCGCGCGAAAATCCTCGGCCTGCCGCTCGTGTGGCAGGAATTTCCCTTCGAGTGGACCGAGCCGGAATTTTACCAGGTGCGGCGGATTTTTCAGGCCGGCGCGCTCGTCGAGACCGTGATGGGCGTGCGCCTGCGCGAAACCAAAACCGGCTGCGCCATCGAACTTTTTGGCCGCTTCCAGACGAGAAATTTTTTTGGCACGCTGCTCGTCAAACACATCGTCGGCCCGAAAACCATGCGCGACCTGCGCGCGCTCGTCCGGCACGTCGGCGAACACCTCGCCGGCCAGCAGCGCGTCGCGATGCCGAAACTGGCGAAGGCCGAGGCGAACCGCGCGTCGCTCGAAAACGGCTTGAACAAATTGCGCGCCGAAAAAATGGCCGCGCCGCTGGTCGCAAAATTGTCCGCACTGCTCACGGAATCGGCGGACGTGGAATTGTCGCACATCCGTCCTTTCGCGGTCGCAAAGAATTGGCGCGCGGACCGCTGGGATGTTTTGAAACTGTTTTTGCACGCGACGCGCGCCGGGCTGTTGAACCTGCGCTGGGAAGTTTTGTGCCCCAACTGCCGCGCCACGCGCACGCCGCACACCGCGCGCCTCGCCGACCTCGCGCACACGGCGCACTGCGACGTCTGCAACATCCGTTTCGACGCGCAGTTCGACAAATCTGTCGAGCTGAAATTTTCCGTGAATCCGTCCGTGCGGCCCTGCGACGAACAAACTTTTTGCCTCGTCGGCCCCGGCGCGCGGCCGCACATCGCCGCACAGATTTATCTCGAACCGAACGAACGGCGCGAATGGCTTTTGCCCGTCACCACGCGCGAATTGCAGATGCGCTCCGTGCAGGTCAAGGAAACCGCCGCACTGCCGCCGGGCGCGGGCGAGGTGATTTGCTCGCCGGAAAAATTTGAATTCAAAAATTCCGCCGCAACTTTTTTCGTGCGCAATCCAAATCCGTTTCCAATCCAGGTCGCGCTCGAATCCGGCGCGGGCGACGACGAAATTTTGACCGCCGCGCGCGTGACGAACTGGCAGGAATTTCGCGATTTGTTTTCAACCGAAGTCATTTCGCCGACCGAACGCGTCACCGTCGGCTCGCAGGTGGTTTTGTTCACGGATTTGCGCGGCTCGACGGCGATTTATTCCAGCATCGGCGATCCGTCGGCCTATGCACTCGTGCGCGATCACTTCAAAATTTTGCACGATGCCGTCGCCGCGAACCACGGCGGCGTGGTCAAAACCATCGGCGACGCGGTGATGGCCGTGTTCAGCAATCTGCCCGAGGCGCTCGCCGCCGCGCACGCGATGCACGCGCAGATCGGCAAAATGAATTTGTCGCAAAAAGTGCGCCTGCAGCTCAAATGCGCGCTGCACGCCGGCCCGTGCCTCGCGGTGAACGCGAACGACAAGCTGGATTTTTTCGGCTCCGTCGTGAACCTCGCCGCGCGCCTCGTCGAGCGCTGCGAAGGCGACGACCTCGTCGTCACGGACGAAGTTTTTCGGCGCGCCGAGACGCAGAATTTTCTCCGCGAAATCCAGCAGACCGCCGTGGCCGACAAGGAACAGTTCACCGGCTTTCCCGAGCCGATCCGCATCTGGCGCATCGCGATGACCGCGCCGGCAAAATAAAAATGCGGGGCGCGGCGGAAAATTTTTGTTATGCTCGCCGTTGAATTTGCGATGGAAACGACTGAAAAAAAACTACCGGAAGCAAAAAATGTTTTGACCGCCCGCGAACGCTTCATTCGCGCCGCGCGCTGCGAAGTTGTGGATCGTCCGCCCGTGTGGCTCATGCGTCAGGCCGGCCGCGCGCTGCCGGAGTATCGCAAGCTCAAGCAGACTTACACTTTCGTCCAGCTCGTGCAAAATCCCGAACTTGCGGTCGAAGTCACGCTTCAGCCCGTGCGCCGTTTCGGTTTCGATGCCGCGATTTTGTTCAGCGACATCCTCGTGATTCCCGAAGCGATGGGCCAGACGTATCACTTCAAGGAAACTGGCGGCGTGCAGATGGATTTCGCCGTGACGAGCAAGGCGGACATCGAAAAAATTTCCGTCGCGCGCGTCGTTGAAAAATTAAATTACGTTGACCGCGCGTTAAAAATTTTGCGCAAAGAACTTGGCGACGAAACCGCGCTGATCGGTTTCAGCGGTTCGCCGTGGACGCTCGCGACGTTTATGATGGAAGGCGCGAGCGTGCCGAAATACAGCCGCGCGCTTCAGCTTTTTCGCGAAGACCCAAAAACTTATTTTCTGCTCGCCGAAAAGCTGACCGCTGCCGTCACCGCGTATTTGCAGATGCAAATCGCCGCCGGCGCGGATGCCGTGCAGATTTTCGACAGCCACGGCGGGCATCTTGCGCCGATGGAATTTCAGGAAGCGAGCGGACGCTGGATGAAGGAAATCATTTCCAATCTCGGCGGCAAAATCCCGGTCATCGCGTTTTCGCTTGGCACACATGGCAACTGGAACGATTTGATTTCCACCGGCGCAAACGTCCTCGGCATTGACTGGCAAACGCCGATGGCCGACGCGCGGAAAATCATTCCCGCGCACATCGCATTGCAGGGAAATCTTTCGCCGACGCTGATTGCCGACGCCACGCCGGAAATGGTCGCGCAAGAAACAAAAAATATTTTGGAAACCATGCGCGGACGCGCGGGCCACATTTTCAACCTCGGCCACGGTTTGACGCCGGGCGCAAAACTGGAAAACATCGCCGCGCTGGTGGAGACCGTGAAAAACCACAAATGAAGAATTCAACGCAAAGGCACAAAGACGCAAAGACGCAAAGTTTGGACAGGTTTATTTGTTCGCCTTTGCGCCTTTGCGTCTTTGTGCCTTTGCGTTAAAACTTTTGCCCCTTGTGAAAACTTTGAACGTAAATCTGGACCTGGTGAAAAAATACAACGTGGCCGGGCCGCGTTACACCAGTTATCCGCCCGCGACCAAGTTCACCGACACCGTGACGTGGGATCAGCTTTCCGAAAAAATTGAGTTCAATAACCAGTCGCCGCGCGACCTCTCGGTTTATTTTCACATTCCGTTTTGCGAAACGCTTTGCTGGTTCTGCGGCTGCACCACCGTCATCACGTCCAACCACGACAAAGGCCGCGATTACATTGATTATCTTGGCCGCGAAGTCGCGAAGCTCGCACCGCGTTTGCACAAGGACCGCAAGGCCGTGCAACTCCATTTTGGCGGCGGCTCGCCCACGTTTTTGCGACCGGATGAAATTCGTCGCCTTGGCGAAATCATCCACAAGCACTTTACCTTTGCGCCCGACATCGAGGCGAGCGTCGAGGTTGACCCGCGCCGGCTCACGCGCGAGCATCTCGTCGCGCTGCGCGAAATCGGTTTCAACCGTGCCTCAATGGGCGTGCAGGATTTTAATCCGAAGGTGCAGGAGGCGATTCACCGCATCCAGCCGCGCGAAATGACGCAGCAGGCGATGGACTGGATGCGCGAACTCGGCTTCGGCTCGATCAATCTGGATTTGATTTACGGCCTGCCGTTTCAGACGCCCGCGACCTTCAACGAAACGCTCGACACCGTTTTGGAAATGAAGCCCGAACGCCTCGCCGTTTTCAGCTACGCGCACGTTCCGTGGATCAAGCCCGCGCAAAAAATTCTCGAGGAAAAAATTCTGCCAACGCCCGAATCCAAGCTCGAAGTGTTGAAGCTCGTCATCGAGCGGCTCACGGCGGACGACCAATACGTCTATATCGGCATGGATCATTTTGCGAAGCCGGACGACGAGCTTGCCGTGGCGCAGCGCGGCAAAAAATTGCAGCGGAATTTTCAAGGTTACAGCACGCGCGCCGGCTCGGACATTTATTCGTTCGGCATGAGCGCCATCTCGCAAATCCCCGACGCGTATTGGCAAAATGAGAAGGAGCTGCCGAATTATCAAACCGCCGTGGACGCGCAAAAAGTGCCGTTGCAGCGCGCGTATTTTTTGTCCGACGAAGATAAAATCCGCCGCGAAACCATCATGCGCGCGATGTGCGATCTCTCACTCGACTTCGCCGCGATGTCGCAAAAACTCGGCACCAACTTCGAGCAGCATTTTGAAAAAGAACTCGCGTCGCTCGCGCCGTTTGAAACCGACGGCCTCGTAAAACGAAATTCCACCGGCCTTGAAATCACCGACTCCGGGCGGCTCTTCATCCGCAACATCGCGATGTGTTTCGACAACACGCTCGCGCCGGCCGGCGAACGGCGGCACTCGAAGACGATTTGAAAAAATCGTCCGGCCGTTCACTTCGTCGCCGCCAGATCGTGCGGGGCGAACTTGACCACAAAATACGTTGCGCGGTTTGTGCCGACGTTGCGCAGGCCGTGCGGTTCGTTGGACGCCTCGAAGATGAGGCTGCCCGCCGTCACGAGGTTCGTCACGCCGTTTTGCATCGCCTCCAGCGTGCCTTCCTTGATGATCATCAATTCCTCCGCCGCGTGATGGTGCGGCGGATGCGGTGATTCGCCGGGATTGAGCGTCGTGATGTGGCATTCCAGTTCCGCGAGCGCGGGCGTGGGCGCGTCGAACACCGCGCGCCGTTCGCCCTGTTTGGTCGGCACCGCCTTGAGGTCGGCCCAGTTGAAGACGCACGAATGCATGACCGGTTTGCCGGCGGACTGCGCGAGCGCGATGCCCGCGACGGTGACGGCAATGGAAACTGCGGCGACGATGAAATCTCTTCGGGTGATCATCCGCGCATTTCGGCGGGAAAGCGAAATGAAGTCAAGCGGACAAATTACCGCCGCGTGACGTCCACCGGCGATTGCGTGCCTGAAATCATCCTTCGCGTGTCGGCGAACGCCGTTCGCCTGCATGAAATCTTCCGTCGCAGATAGGAAATTGCCGTTCGCGTGTGGGCAAACGCCGTTCGCGTGCAGGAAATTGTCGTTCGCGTGTAGCTTCCACAACAGATGCATTTGGTTCTGATGCGCATCGCTTTTATCGCGTTGAGTTGTTACCGTCTGGCAATTAAATTTTAATCCGAGCGGTCACCAATCCGTCTCGCGGTAGTCCTTCAGAAATTTTCCCCAGACGTGTTCGCCGGTGTTAAGCCCGCACGTTGCGGATTTGCGCCCTTGAGTGGTTGCGGGAATTGAGGTATAGCTTGAGCATGACATTGAAAGCCATCATTCATCCGGCGGCAGAAGGCGGCTTCTGGGCCGAGGTGCCGGCTTTGCCCGGTTGCCTCACGCAAGCGGAAACTCTCGACGAACTGAAAACCAATCTGCGCCAAGCCATCGAACTATGGCTCTCCGTGGATGACGAAGTGACGGAATCCAACGCCAATGACCGCGTGATGGAATTGACGGTATAAAACGGATTCGCGGTGGCAAGCTGGCTTTTCCGCATTTGTGATGAAGCAAATTTCCGGCAAAGAATTTATCCGTCTCCTGCAAAAGCGCGGCTGGCTGCTCAAGCGCATCACCGGCAGTCACCATATTTTCACGAAGGAAGGTCATCGGGAACGCATCGTGATTCCGGTTCACGGAAATCAGCCGTTGAAAATCGGATTGTTAAAACACCAGATGAAAATTGCCGGACTGACCGAAGCTGATTTGTAATTTAATTGGCAAGCCGACACGCGTTCACCAATCCGTCTCGCGGTAATCCTTCAGAAATTTTCCCCAGACGTTTTCGCCGGCAATTAAAACTTGAATACACATCCATCAGCCGTATCGTGTGTATGAATGAAACGAACGAACATTGTCATGGATGAAGCCTTGGTGCGGCAGGGATTGAAGGCCACCGGCTTGAAGACCCGTCGCGCGCTCGTGCATCACGCCTTGCAGGAACTCGTGCGCCGCAAGGAGCAAATGGGTTTTCTCGCACTCAAGGGAAAAATCAACTGGACGGGCGACCTCAATAAAATGCGGCGCAGCCGCTTCCCATGAGAGTGCTGGTTGATTCCACGGTCTGCATTGATTTTTTCGCCGGGCGGGAAACGCCGCAGGTGGCGCAATTGGAGGAATGTTTTCTGAACGGCGACGAGGTTTGCTACTGCGGTTTTGTGCTGGCAGAAGTTTTGCAGGGCATCCGCGACGAAAAACAACTGGTCGCCGTCAAGCGGCAGTTTGAAAAACTGATTTACCTCGAAGATGACCGCTCCACGTTTGAACTGGGCGCGACAATCTACCGCGAACTTCGCCGCGACGGCATCACCATCCGCAATTCCATTGATTGCCTGATTGCCGCCACGGTCATCCAGCACGGTGTAAATTTTCTGGAGAACGACCGCGATTACAAATTCATTGACCGGCATTTCCCGCTGAACCGGATTTGACCTTCGTTCGCTGCGAAAAATAATTTCACCAATCCGTCTCACGGTAGTCCTTCAGGAATTTTCCCCAGACGTGTTCGCCGGTGTTGAAGCCGGCGATGATCGGGTCAACAATTCGCGCCGCGCCGTCCACGATGTCCAGCGGCGGATGGAAACGATGCTCCTTCACCTTGCGCGACGCGATGTGCGCCGGGTCCTCGTCCGTCACCCAGCCGGTGTCCACGGCGTTCATGTGGATGCCGTCGGCGTGATAATCGGCGGCGGCGGTGCGCGTCATCATGTTGAGCGCGGCCTTGGCCATGTTTGTGTGTGGATGCCGCGTGGTCTTGAACTTGCGATAAAATTGTCCCTCGACGGCGGAAACATTCACGATGTGCTTGTCGCGTTCGGGCGAACGGAGCATCAGCGGCTTCAAACGCGCGTTCAAAATGAACGGCGCGATGGCATTCACCAATTGCACTTCTAACAGTTCAACGGTCGGAACTTCGGCCATGAGCAAACGCCAGGAATTTTTTTCGCGCAAATCCACTTGTTGCAAATCCTGATCCAGTTTGCCTTCGGGAAACAAACTTTTTTGCGCGGCAAGTTCTTCGGGCAGCAATGGCACTTGCGACAATGCCGCCGCGTGTGTCAGTCCGGCGACTTCGGAAATTTTTCCGTCGAGCAAAACAGAATTCGAATTTCCCTCGGGCAAAATATGATAACCGCGCAAACCTTCGTAGGCACCGAGCAACTTCGCAGTATCTGGTGGCAAGTCATGCAATGACCCGTTTTCCGCTTCCATCATGTGCGCGTAAAAATCCGGTGGCCGCCGCACGGTCTGACACGCATTGTTGATGATAAAATCGAGACGATCGCGCGTCGCGAGCAAATGTTTGCAAAAGGCTTCGACGCTCGGCGTGTGGCGCAAATCCAATCCGAAAATTTCTAGGCCATCTTTCCATTCCGCAAAATCCGGTTCGCTCGCGTAACGCATCGCCGAGTCGCGCGGGAATCTTGTGCTGACAATCAAATGCGCCCCGGCGCGCAGCAATTTTATTCCGGCTTGATAACCAATCTTCACGCGCCCGCCGGTGAGCAGGGCGACGCGCCCGCGCAAATCCGCCGTCTCGGTGCGCTTGAAAAAATTCAGTTCCGCACACGTCGGGCAAAGCTGGTCGTAAAAATGATGAATCCGCGAATAATCTTTTTTGCAGATGTAACAATTCTGCGGCTCGACGACTTCGCGGAAGTCGGGGTCGTCTTTGATTTCCTCCTGCACGAAATCTTTCGGCGGAAAAACATTCGGCGTGGTAAAAACTTTTTCGCGGCGCAGTTTGCGGATGCCCGTTGCGTTCAGCTTGGACTGGTCGCGCGCGATTTTTTCGGCCTTGCGCTGTTTTGAACTGGCCTTCACAAGCCGGCGGCGCTGGGCGACATCCGGGCTGTAAATTTTTCCCGCCGCCGTCAGCAGGCGGGTGCGTTGCTCCACGGAAAGTTCCGCCAGCAGCGCACGGTTCGCCGCCGCTTTTTCAAGCATCTCGGTGGCGGCTTTCAGTTGCTCGGACAGCTTGTTTTTTTCAGCAGACATTTAATTTGGCCGGGCAGAGTAGCAATCTCCTTGAAAGCGGGCGAATGAAAAGCAAAGCGGATTTCTTGACCTCGCGTTTCAAAGGCGCAACACTGGCGGTCGCATTTATGGCAACCAAATCCATCATCAAACCCGCAAAATCACCTGCCGCCGTCGGCCCGTATAATCACGCCGTGCGCGTTGGCGACCTGCTGTTCTGCGCCGGCCAAATTCCGATTGACCCGAAAGACGGCAATCTGATTGCCGGCGACATCAAGGCGCAAACCGAGCGCGTGCTGGAAAACGTCAAAGCGATTTTGGACGATCAAAAGCTGACGTTCGCCAACGTCGTCAAAAGCACCGTGTTCCTGACCGATCTCGCGAACTTCGCGGGCATGAACGAAATTTACGCGAAATATTTCACGGAAAATTTTCCCGCGCGCTCGACCATCCAAGTCGCCGGCCTGCCGAAAGGCGCGGGCGTGGAGATCGAAGTCATCGCGCATTTTTAACCGTAGCTGCTTTCGGTAGAAAGCGGCTGAATAAAATTAAACGGCTACTCTCTTCCGAGACGCAGCTACAAATAAAACTATGCCACTTGGAATCCAGCTCGCCATCGCGTTCGTCATTGGTGGAGGACTCGGCGCCCTCATTGTTTGGTTGATTGCTCGTTCGCTCGGCGGCACGACTGATTTGTTCAAGCCACTCAATGACCTTGAGGGCAATTTGTCTGCTGAATTTCAAAAAGCCAACGTGGATATGGCGGAGCGAGTGGCAAAGATGAAAGGTGATTTGCTCGCGGATTTGTCCGGACAGATGCAGCAGGGATTGAATGGTGTTCGTGAGACCGTTGAACAACAACTCACCCAAGGTCGGACCGAACAAGCGCAACGGCTGGCCGATACGGTCAAATCGTTGGAGCAAAAATTCGAGGCGTTGAAATCGGCCACGGAATCCAAACTGGAAACTTTCAGCCAGCAGCAAGGCGGTATAATGAAGGACTTGAGCAAGGAGCTTACAGTGACATTGGGCAAATTAATCGAACAAACCGACACTAAATTTGAAGCGTTAAAATCCTCGACGGAAACCAAGCTCGATGCGCTGGGACAACAGCAAGGCGGGGCGTTAAAAGATTCCCGCACGGAGTTGACTGCCACCCTGACTTTAATGGCCGAGCAGACGAACAAGAAATTGGATGAGCTTAAAGGGGCGGTGGAAGCCAAGTTGACGCAAATTCAGACTGACAATTCTGCAAAGCTGGAAGAGATGCGGAGAACCGTGGATGAAAAACTTCAAGGAACTTTGGATAAACGGCTGGGTGAATCTTTCAAATTGGTAAGCGAACGACTGGAACAAGTGCATAAAGGTTTGGGCGACATGCAAACTTTGGCCACGGGTGTAGGCGATTTGAAAAAAGTCCTGACGAATGTGAAGACGCGTGGAACCTGGGGTGAAATGCAATTGGGAAATTTGTTGGAGCAAATTTTAACCCCGGATCAATATGAAAAAAATGTTTCAACAAAATCTGGTAGCGCCGACCGCGTCGAGTTTGCCCTGAAATTACCGGGACGTGAGGAGGGCAAGCCCCTTTGGCTGCCGATTGATGCAAAATTTCCAAAAGAAGATTACGAACGCTTGGTCGAAGCCGCGGAGCGTGCGGATGTGGAGGCGGTCGAACAAGCGGCCAAGCAATTGGAGATACGCATCAAAATGGAAGCCGCCGATATTCAAAAAAAATATATTGATATTCCGAACACAACTGATTTTGGAATCCTGTTTTTGCCCACCGAGGGACTTTATGCCGAAGTCCTGCGTCGGCCCGGCGTGGCCGATGCGGTGCAACGTGACTTTCGTGTTATCATTGCCGGCCCAACGACGCTGGCTGCCTTGTTGAACAGTTTGCAGATGGGTTTCCGCACACTGGCAATTGAAAAACGCTCCAGTGAAGTCTGGCGGGTTCTCGGCGCAGTCAAAACGGAATTTGAAAAATTCGGCGGCGTTATCGAGAAGGTGCAAAAAAAATTGGAGGAGGCCAGCAATGTTATTGATACGGCGGCAACACGTTCGCGAGCCATCAAGCGAAAATTAAAAACGGTGACCGAACTGCCCGCCGACGAAACCGCTGCATTGCTTGAAGATGTTTTGGCAACGGATGCAGATACAGATGTGCCAGATGAGGCACCGGAGAAATAAATAAGAGGATCTGACAGCAGCACGCGCAGACGGAGAACGCGCAGAAGATCGCCGAGGCGGCGCAGGAATTTTACGCGCGCGTGGTGAAATTCACGGAGCACTTTGAAAAAATCCGCGCCGGACTTGAGCGCGCCAATTCTGCGTTCAACGATGCGGCGTCCAGTTTTCAGGTGCGCGTGCGTCCGGCGGGTGAACGGCTGGCGGAACTGGGCGGCGCCAATTCTGCGAAGGAACTGGCGGACATCCAGCCGCTGGACTCGACGCTGCGTTTGCCGCCGGCATAATTTTTTGGCGCTTCATCTTGACGCCGCCGCGCAGAGGTTTATTTTCGGCGCATGAGAAAAATTTCGCTCTGGCTTTTTATTTTCGTTTTCACGGCGGCGCTCGCGCGCGCGCAGGACGCGGCGACGCAGCAGCAGATTGACCAGCTCAACGGCAAGCTGCAGGATTTGATTGACGCGCAGGCCGCGCAGGGCAAACGCCTTGACGCGCTGGAAAAGGAAATCGCCGACCTGTCCGACAAGGTCAACACGCCCGCCGTGAGCGATGCCGCGAGCCGCGACGACCTGAAAAAACTCGCCGAGCAGGTTCAGGAGATTGACAAGAAACGGCAGGACGACAACGACCTGGTGCTGAAGCAAATTGAAAAGCTCGGCAAGATCAGCGCCGCGCCAGGCCACAAATCGCCGCCCATTGTTCCGAAGACGACCGAAGACAATCCGACAGCGACCAACGCCGGGCCGCAGAAAGGTTATGATTACCCGATAGCTTCTGGCGACACGATTTCGGCCATCGCCAAGGCGTATCGCGCGCAGGGTGTGAAGGTGACGAGCGACCAGATTCTCAAGGCAAATCCGGGTTTGAATCCGAACAGCCTGATTGTCGGGAAGAAAATTTTCATTCCCGATCCGAACGCGAAGTAATTTTTCTGCGGCGGATTACTTTACCTTGAAGTGAATCAGCAGCACGCCGGCGGCGGCGGCGAGGCAATAGAAGCCGAAGAATTTCCAGCGTCCGCCTTCGAGCCAGCGCGACAGCCATTTCAAGGCCAGCAGACCGGCGACGAAGCTCAAAACCATCCCGACGAGTCCCGGCACGAACAGGTGCAGCACGGAATCCTGCCCGCTCAACGCGTGCGCCTTGACGAGGCGGTGCGCTTCCTGCGCGATGATTGGCGGCGTCAAAACCACGGCGAGCGCAAAGCTGAATTCCTCCAGTTTTTGTTTCGGCAGACCGAGGATCAATCCCGTGGAAATGGTCGCACCGGATCGCGAGAAGCCGCGGAACGGCAGGCAAAGCCCCTGCACGAGGCCGATCCAGATGGAATGTTGCGGCTGGAATTCCGAATGGCGCGGCGTTTTGTTTTCACGCAGTCCGGCATAAATAATCAAAACGCCGACGGCGGTCAGCGCGCCGGCGATCAGCGGCAGGTTGGAAAAAAGATTTTCAATTTCCGCGTGCTCGACGCCGCGCATGAAAACTTTTTCAATGACGATTTTCAGCCCGTAACCCACGACGACGGTGCAGACGGTGGCGAGAACGATTTGAATGGCGAACCATTGAAATTGCGCCTGGGAGACAAAAAAATCGCGCTTCCAGCCGTTCCAGAAATAAACAATCACCGCGAACATCGTGCCGGTGTGCAGCATGACGAGGAGCATCGTCATTTCGGGGCTGGATGGGTCTATTGGTTTGCCGCTCAACCAGCCCATGAGTTTTTCCGCCACGATGACGTGCGCGGAACTGGAAACGGGCAGGAGTTCGCAGACGCCTTGAATGAGCGCCAGAATCAGGATTTGAAAATAATTTAGCATGTCAATGGGGCGGGAGTTTCACCGACGCGGCGCAAAAAAGCAAACCTCCATCGCCGACGCGCGGTGAGAAAGGCCGGGCGGTTATTTCTTCGCGCCCCAGAACGATTTGGTTTCCTCGCCGTGCTGCTTGACCTTGAGCTGGCCGAGGATGGCGTGCCAGCCGATGTAGATTTTGTGCCACTGGCTTTCGAGGCCGCGCAGCGCGCCCTCGCTCATCTCGCTCAAATAGCGCAGCGACGGCGCGTTGCCGATGAGGGCGTGGATTTCGTCGCGCGAGGGCGTGGCGACCTCGACGGAGGCGAAAATCAGTTCGATCTCCTGCACGATGATGCTTTTGATCTCGAGGAAATGATTTTCGTCCGGCGGCCCGAATTTTTTCGCGCGGGCGAGGTTGATGAAATGGTTGAACTGTTTCCAGCATTCGATGTGCGTCTCGATCTGGGTGACCAGTTGGTTGATGTCTTTGAGTGTCATAGGCGTGGTCAGTTGGTCGGCGTTTGCGCCGTCAGGGGGAACAGGAAAATGATCGCGCCGCCGCGCAGTTCGCGGGCGGTGATGCGCAGGCTGGCGTAGTGGATGCTGACTTCGCCGAGCGGCATCTGCGCCGTGCGCGATTCGCGGAACAGTTGCAGGACTGCGCGCCCGATTTCGCGCAGCAGCGTTTTGGGATAGCCTGACGAAACGGTCGAGGTGATGACTTCGCCGTTGCGGTCAACGGTCAGGCTGCCCGAAGGCAACTGCTGCACGGACGCGCGCGACCGGCCAAATAATTTTTTTAAGAATCCCATGACGCGATCAGTTTTTTGCTTTTTTCCATCAAAGGGCCTTCGGCTTCCGTCGGCCAGCCGATGAGAAACGCTTTGTTTTCACGAGGCAACATCAGCACTTGACGTTCCAGATTCTGGCCGGAAATGTGTGAGACCGGCCCGGCCTCAAGTTTTTCGCCGAGGCGGCGGGCGATTTCGGCGGCGCGGCGTGTCCATTTGGCCAGCGGCGCGGCGGGCTGGACGCCCAGGCCGAGCGATTCCGGTTCGCCCTCGCCTTCGGGCGGGACGCCGACGACGAAGTCCACGCCTTCGCGGGTGAGCAACGCGAGTTTCCAGACGGTTTTGCGGTGCGCGGCCTGTTCGATGGCGGCGGGATCGGTTGGATTCGTGTTTTCATCCTGATCCTGCGCGGATTCGAGGAGCAGGGCGTTCACGGATTTTTGAATGGTGCGTTTGCGGTTGGGTTCCGCCGGCAAATTTTCAAACGTGCCGGCTTTCCACGCGAGAATGCGGCGCAACGCCGTTTCGCCATGCGCGCCCTCAGCTTCGGCGTCAATCAATTCGCCGTCCTGCAACCACAGTCTGCCCACGAGCGGCCCGCGCGTGATGCGCAGCACGGCAGAATTGCGCGAGAGACATTCCATCTGGATGATGTCCATCAGGCTTTTGCTCTGGATGCCGCGAAAGCCGGTGTCGTGGTCGCTGCCGAGCAGCGATTCGAGACATTCGGCGAACATTTTTCCGTGATGCTGCATGTCGGACTTGAGCCAGAACAAATCCACGCCCAGCGCGTAGGCGCGCGAGCGAAATTCCTCGTCCTCCAGCCCGCTCAAGACGATGGTGCGCAATTCAGGAAACCGGCGGCGGACAATCGCGAGCACTTGCAAGCCGTCCATGCGCGGCATTTTCAGATCGCAGATCAGCAGGCGGAACGGCTCGGCTTCGAGCAGGGCCAGCGCGCGCCTGCTGGTGCTGGCGGTGCGAACCTCCGGCCGCGAGGGAAGCTGCGACAACAGCTCCCGGCTCAATTCGAGCCAGTCCGTGTCGTCGTCCAAAATTAAAATTTTTTGCTGTGTCTCCATTCCGATAACTTAACCGCTAACCGCGCCGCCGCCTAAACTCAAGCGCGAAAAGTGCCAATCGCACATTATTCCAAAAACAAGGCAATTTCAGCGCCGGCCAGTTCCGTTTGCCGCATTGTGGACAACCGCCGGACACATCAGTCCAACCGTGAGACAAAATTTTTGGCGGGGCAGGGGAAATTGCCGCATGTTCCGCCGCCAGCCGCATCGTGGCGCACTTCCTGCTGAAATCGTTTTGCCCGCTGGCTGGCAGCGGAAAAAAAACATTAAGCACGATGTCAAACATAGTCACATCCAAATTTACCGGGCTGTTGCGTGGCCTCCTCCGTCGCTTTGATCGGGATAGCGACGAGGTGGTTCACTACTTGCCGCTGCCCGCCGCCACCGCTGTCGCCGCGCCGGCCAAGACCGACAATTCAAGTCCGGCCGCCGCGCCGGCACCCGTCGCCACGCCGCCGCCCGCGCGCAGCGAGAATCCCAACGAACTGGAGTTGCCGCTGCATTCCGTGCTCGCCACGCTGCCGATGGAACTGCGCGCCAAAATCATGCAGACGCCTCCGCCCGGCTCGATGATCATTATGCCGGTGGAAAAAATCCTCGGCCAGCTTGCGACCGGCTCGGTGAAAATTTCCTTCGGTGAACTGCGCCTCGCCGCGCCCGGTTTGTTTGTGAATTCCGGCGGCGAGTTTGATGCCCGGCCGGTCAACCTGCCTTTGAGCGAAATTCTCGCGCGGCTCAACCCCGCTCTGCTCGCGCGTCGCGCCGCGAAGAAACAACTGGATGTCACCGACGACATCACCGGGCCATTTGAAGCACACGGACGGGGAGTGACATTTACGAGTCAACCAGTCAAACCGGCGACGGCGACTCCACCGCCGATGTCGCGCATCAACCAGCCGGTCGCCGCCGCCGCCGAGCATCCGCCCGTCGCGCCGCCACCGCCCGCATTCGTGCCGCGCTCGGTCACGCCCGCGTCCGCGCCCATCGCGAATAATTTGATTCCGCTTAACGGCAAGAACAACGAAAACGGAAATGGTCACGGTCACACCAACGGAAATGGAAATGGACATGGCAACGGCAATGGCCACGCTGCTCCGCTGCTGCCGGTATTTTCGGATCGGACCGCGCCGGTTTCAATCCCGGCGCTCAACGCCGCGCCGCAAATTCCGCAAGTTCCGCCCGGGCCGGCGGACAAGCCGATTCTCGTGCCGCTGTCCGCAGTCACGGAAAACTGGCCGGACGGTTTGAAACAGGAAATCGCGCAGGCGAGCACGGCCAGCACGCAGGTCGCCCTGCCGGCGAACTTGGTGGAGCCGGCCTTGAAACGCGGGCGCGTGGTGTTCACCTGGAAATTTTTGCGTTCGCTGGTGCGCCCCACGCCGATGCCGGTTTCGGTGCATGACAACACCGAGGTGGAACTGCCGCTGAAGATTGTCGCGCCGCTGTTTTTTGCGCGGCAGAAGACCGTGCCGCGTATGCAGCAGAAAGTTTCCGCGCCGCAGGAAATCCCGGATTTGTTCTTTGGTTTTCCGCAGCCGCAGCCGGCACCGGTGGCGTCGCCCGCGCTGCCGTTGCCCGATGCCGCGCCGTCGATGAAGCCGTTGGACAAAAAAATCGCCGACACGAATTTCTACGTCTGGGGCGAAAACGGCGAAGTGCCGAAGCTGGACGAGACAGAATACAAACGCGCGCAACTACCTGCGACCGATTTTACCAGCCGTTACGCGACGCCGAAGGAAATTGTCGAACGCACTGCCGCGCTGCCCGGCGTGGCCGGCGCGGTCGTGGCGTTGCCGGACGGATTGCGCGTGGCCAGCCAGGTGCCGGCGGATTTGAACGCCGACACGCTCGCCGCGTTTCTGCCGCAGATTTTTGACCGGCTCGGCCAGAGCACGCGCGAACTGCGCATGGGTTCGCTGAACAACGTGAGTTTCACCGTCGGCAACGTGCCGTGGAAAATTTTCCGCGTGAACTCGGTTTATTTCGCCGCGTTCGGGCGCGCGGGCGAGCAGATGCCCACTGCGCAGCTCGCCGCGCTCGCGACGCAGCTCGACCGCAAAAAACAACAATAAAAAATTATGGCCATCATCAACCAAGCTACGAAGGAACTGCAGGTCAAGATCGTCTATTACGGCCCGGCAATGGGCGGCAAGACGACCAACCTCGTGCAGGTTCACGACCACGTCCAGACCACCGCCGGCAACAAGGGCAAGCTCGTGTCGCTCGCGACGAGTTCCGACCGCACGCTGTTCTTCGACTTTTTGCCGATCGAGGCGATGACGATCAAGGGTTTCAAAACGAAGTTCCAGCTTTACACCGTGCCCGGCCAGGTGATTTACAACACCACGCGGCAACTTGTCTTGCGCGGCGTGGACGGCATCGTGTTCGTCGCCGATTCGCAATACGAAAAAATGCAGGAGAACGTGGAGAGCTTCCAGAACCTCATGGACAATTTGAGTTCGCTCAAGCAGAATTTCGCGGAGATTCCGTATGTGTTGCAATACAACAAACGTGATTTGCCGAACGCCGCGCCGGTCGAGTATCTGGATTTCCTGCTCAACAACCGCGACACGCAGGTGCCGTCCTTCAGCGCGACCGCGCACAAGTGCGAGGGCGTCTTCGAGAGCCTGAACATGATCACACGCCTGCTCCTGCAAAAATTCGTCAACCAGAGCGTTCCGCAATACGCATGACATGGCCACCTTGCCCCAGCTAATCGAGGAGGACATCCGCCACTTGGACAAGACCCTCCGTGACTTCATCGCCAAGGCCGACGCGATGGTGGCGCTGATCATTGACAAGGGCGGTTTTCTCATCACGCACGCCGGCGACGCGGGGGATTTCGACCTGACAACCATCGGCGCGCTGGCGTCCGGCGCATTCATGGCCAACCAGACGATCGCCGGCCTCGTCAACGAACCGAATTTCAACAGCATTTACCAGCAGGGCGAAAAAACCAGCGTGCTCGCCGCCAACGTGGATGAAAACTGCATCCTCATCGTCATCTTCAAGGCGCAAACGGGCGTGGGCGTGGTGAAATATTTTATCCCAACCGCCGTCAAGCGCATCGCCAAGCAGATGGTCGCCGCGCACAAGCGCAATCCCGACGGCGGACTGGATTTGTCGGTCATGAACCTGGCCGACACTGAGGGTGTCTTCCGCAAAAAAGAAGCGTGAAGGTTTGTTGAATTATTGAACTGCTTCTTGATTCAACGATTCAACGGTTCAAGTCAGTGTCGAATGGCTGCCGTCGCAGAACGGCGCGTTCTTGGAATGCTTGCATCCGCACCAGGCGACCGTCCTGGCTTCCTTGATTTCCATCTTCAACGGCGCGAATCCGCTGCCCTTGTGCGCGCCGTCGCAAAACGGCTGGCTGTTGGACTGGCCGCACGCGCACCAATAGTAAGTGCCGGGCTCAACTTTTTGAACGACAGGAAATTTTTGGGCGATGGTTGGTTCCATAATGTGCATAAGCTATTCCGCCCTCGCGGAAAGGCAACTCTTTCTCCGTGGAAAATGCCAGCGGACGGGCAGGGTGCCGGTCAGCGCGGAGTTTTGGCGGCGGCTTTTTTCAACGTCCGCAGATGGCGGTAGCCGACGAGCTTGCGTTTTTGCTCGTCAAAAAGCCGGAAGGTGAAAGATTTGAAGCTCTTGAGCAGCGTGATTGGCTTCACGGTCTGAAACAGCGGCTCGGCTTTGTGGCATTTTTCAAGATGATAATTCGGAATGCGCGGACTCAAATGATGGATGTGATGGTAGCCGATGTTGCCGGAAAACCATTGCAGCACCTTGGGCAGCTTGTAAAAGGAGCTGCCCTGCAACGCCGCCGAGGCGTAATCCCAATCCTCGCCACGCTCCCAGTAGACGTCCTCGAATTGATGCTGCACATAAAACAGCCACACGCCCGTCGAGCCGGCCACCATCAAAATAATCAATTGCAAAATCAAATAAGCTTTGAGGCCGAACAGCCAGATCAAACCCGCCGCGATGGTGCCGAGGCCTAGATTCGTCCAATAAACCGAGTAGCGTTCGCGCGTCGGCGCCTTGAGCGAGGGGAAACGCTGCTTCACCACGAACAAAAAAATCGGTGCCAGCACAAAAAGCATGATTGGGTTGCGCGCCAGCCGATACGCGAATTTTTTCCAGCGCGACGCCTCCAAGTATTCCTGCACCGTCAGCGTCCACACATCGCCCGTGCCGCGCCGGTCCAGATCGCCGGAACTTGAGTGATGAATCGCGTGTTCCCAGCGCCAATGATAAAACGGCGTGAAGGTCAGCACGCCCGTGATCGCGCCCAAAGTGTGGTTGGCGACATCCGATTTGAAAAACGAGCCGTGCCCGCAATCGTGAAAAATGATGAACGTCCGCACCAGAAATGCACCCGCCACCACCGCCAGCGGCACGGCCAGCCACCACGACACTGACAGGCTCAAATACATCAGATACCAGAGCGCGAGATAGGGGACAATCGTGTTGACGATCTGCCAGACGCCGCGCCCGACGGACGGCTTCTGGTAGCGCGCCACAATTTTTTTCCAGGCCATATTGTTGGTCTGGCCTGCTGCTGCGGTGGGATCAGAATGGTTTGTCATAACGTCATGCATTGCATTTCAGAGAAATGCCGGAAACTGAAATCAGGTCTTGGAAAGTCACTGATTCAAGCTACGCCTCCGGCAAGGCTTCGGCAACAGCCAAACGAAAAAATCTTTCGCCTCCTAATCCGCCCCGGCCATGACCATGTCGCGCGTGTAATAAAGAATCCGCCCGCAACTGTTGCACGCCACGATGTCCTGCTGCGATTTGCAGCTCACCAGGGTTTGCGGCGGCAGCTTCATGTGGCAGCCGCCGCACACGCCGTGTTCCACGCCGACGACGACGTTTTCACCCTTGCTCTTGAACAGGCGCTCGTAACGGTTGCGCGCGGATTCATCCACGACCGCCGCGATTTCCGCGCGCCCGGTTTGCAGCCCGCCCAGTTCCTGCTTCAAATTTTCCTCGCGCTGGTTCAACTGGCCGATCTGGTCATCCACCAGTTTTTTCGCGGCGGCGGCCTCCGCCGTCGCGCGGACGACTTCCTTTTGCGCGGCCTCGGCCTGTTCCATCAGGACGATTTCCGCGTCCTCGATTTTGAAAATGACTCCCTTCGCCATTTCGATTTCATGGGTCAGCGCCTTGTATTCCTCGTTCTTGCGCGTCTGCAACTGCTGGTTCAGGTATTTTTCGATCTGCGACTTCTTGGCCTCGATTTCAAGGTCGCGCTGTTTGCGTTCGGACTCGATCTGCTTCACGCGCGTCTTGGCGGCTTCGAGCTGCGCTTGGGTGGCGATGGCGCGGGCGCGGAGCGTTTCGCGTTCGGGGCCGATGTAGGCGAGTTCCTGGGTGACGCGGAGAATTTTCCGGTCGCGATCCTGCAAGATTAAAAGTTTTTCAATCGTATCGAGCATTGAAATGAGGAGCGTAGCCGCCGTTTTCGTCCAAGTCAATGCGCGCCCGCCGGCAAATTGATTTGGCGATTTCGCCGTTCGCGGCTAATCTACGCCCATGCGTTTCATCGGCAATGTCATTGAAAAATTGCAGCGGCATCCCAAGCGCGTCGTGTTTCCCGAGGGCGACGAGCCGCGCATCCTGCAGGCCGCGCGGCAATTTTATGCGCTGCGGCTTGGCGCGCCCGTCGTGCTCGGCGACGAGGCCAAGGTGAAGGAAGTTGCCGCCGCGCTGAAAATTCCGCTCGAAGGCATCCGCATCATCAATCCCGCCGCCAGCGAGGATGCGGAAAATTTCGCCACCCGGTTTTACAAATTGCGCCGCGAAAAAGGCCTGCGCCAGACCGAGGCGCGCGAGGCGATGCTCCAGCCGAATTATTTCGGCACGATGATGCTGGCGATGCACCAGGCCGACGGCGTGGTTTCCGGCGCGTCGCACATCACGAGCAGCCTGTTGCGCCCGCTGTTTCAGATCATCAAGGTCGCGCCGGACATCCACACGGCGTCAAGCTGCATGGTCATGGAAGTCGAGGACACGCGCATCGGCGAAAAAGGCGTGCTGTTCATGGCGGATTGCGCCGTGATTCCCGACCCGAACGTGGAGCAGCTTGCGGACATCGCCGTTTCAACGGCGCGGCTCGCGCGGCATCTGCTCGGCATCCGGCCGCGCGTCGCGCTGCTGTCATTTTCGACGAAGGGCAGCGCCGGCCATCCGTCCGTCGGCAAAGTTCAGGCCGCCACCGCGCAGGCCCGGCGCACGGCGGCCAAGCTGCTTTTGGAGGCGGACTTCGACGGCGAATTGCAGGTGGACGCCGCGCTCATCCCCGAAGTCGCTTCGCGCAAATTGCACGACAGCCAGGTCGCCGGGCGCGCGAACGTGCTGATTTTTCCCGACCTCAACTCCGGAAACATCGCCAGCAAACTCGTCAGCCTCGTCGGCCACGCGAATTCCTACGGCCAGATTCTGCTCGGCCTCAACCGGCCCGCCGCCGATTGTTCGCGCGGCTCGACCGCGCACGACATCCTGGGCGTCGCGGCCATCGTCGCGGTGCAGTCCACCGATTATCAAAAATTGTATCCGGGCGCGGACGCGAAATTGCCGGGGGAATAAATTCGTTGAATTGTCAAACCGGTTCACGATTCAACAATTCAACGAATGAACGATTCCACGCCCAGAGTTTTCATCGCCGCCACGCGGCAAAACGACGGCAAGACCACCACGTCGCTCGGCCTCATCGCCGCGCTGCAAAAACATTTTCCGCGCATCGGCTACATCAAGCCCGTCGGCCAGCGCTTCGTCGAGATCGAGGAGCAGAAGATTGACGAGGATTCCGTGCTGATGGACGCGGTCTTTCGGCTCAATTGTCCGCTTGTGGATATGAGTCCCATCGCCGTCGAGCCGGCCTTCACACGCAAATACCTCCAGTCAGCGAACAACGAAGTGCTCGTAAAAAAAATCCGGGATTCCTTCGACCGCGTCGCGTGGGAAAAAGATTTTGTCCTGTGCGAAGGCAGCGGCCACGCCGGCGTCGGCTCGGTGTTCGATCTGTCCAACGCGCAGGTCGCTAAAATCCTCGGCGCGAAGGTCATCATCGTTTCCCAGGGCGGCATCGGCAAGCCGATTGACGAAGTTTCGCTGAACCAGGCGCTCTTTGAAAAAGAGGGCGTCGAGATCATCGGCGTCATCATCAACAAAGTCACCGAGGAAAAAATTCCGGAGATCACCCGGTTCGTCCGCAGCGGGCTGAAACGCAAGGGCCTGGATCTGCTCGGGGTTTTGCCGCACGAACAACTGCTGTCCAACCCCACCGTGGATTTGATCCGCGAAGAATTGCGCGCCGAACTGCTCAACGAGCCGCCCACGCTGCACACGCCCGTGGATGACGTCGTCGTCGGCGCGATGGGCGCGCAGAACGCCATGCAATTTTTCAAGCGCGGCGTTTTACTAATCACACCCGGCGACCGTGAAGACATCCTGCTCGCCGCCGGTGCGACGACGATTCCCGGCAGCCCCGACAACATGGCCGGCATTGTTTTGACCGGCGGCCTCCGCCCTGGCGACAGCGTGCTAAAGGCCCTGCAAACCATGCCAATCCCCGTGCTGCTCGCGCAAGCCGACAGCTACCAGGTCGCCTCCAAAGTCCACAACCTCACCGTCAAGACCCGCCCAAACGATGCCAAAAAAATTTCCCTCATCCGCGACATCGTCGCCAAACACATCAACGTAAAAAAAATAATTGATTCGCTCTGATTGCAAATGAAGCTGCCACTTTCTCCATTTTTAAAAACGTTGCCGGTCTATCAGCCCGGTCGCCCGATTGAAGAAGTCGCGCGCGAGTTGAACCTGCCCGCCGACTCGATCATCAAAGTCGCGTCGAACGAAAATCCGTTCGGCCCGTCGCCACTCGCAATTGCCGCGATGCAAAAAGTCCTGGCGAATCTCAATTTGTATCCCGACGGCAACGTTTTTTATCTGAAACAAAAACTCGCGGCCAAACTTGGTGTCGAACCGGCGAATCTGATTTTCGGCAACGGCTCGAACGAAATCATCGAATTTGTCTCGCACGCATTGCTCGCTCCCGGCGACGACGTTGTGGTTTCGCAATTCTGTTTCGCAATTTATCCCATCGTCGCCAAAATGTTCGGCGCGAATGTCATCGTCGTTCCCGCGAAGGATCACGGCCACGATTTGACCGCGATGCTCAAAGCCATCACGCCAAAAACGCGAATTGTTTTTGTCGCGAACCCGAACAACCCGACCGGCACGCTTGCGCCGCGAGAGGAAGTGGTTCAATTCGTCAATGAAGTTCCCGACGACGTGCTGCTCGTGATGGACGAGGCTTACATTGAATTTCTGGACGACGCGGTGGACTTGGTTCCGCTGATTCGTCTCGGTGTCCGCAAAAATCTGATTTTGATGCGGACGTTTTCAAAAATTTACGGCTTCGCCGGTCTGCGCATCGGCTACGGCATCGGGAATCCTGAATTTATTTCTGCGCTCGAAAAAACGCGCCAGCCGTTCAACATCAATTCCCTCGCGCAAGCCGCCGCGCTCGCCGCGCTGGACGACGACGAACACGTCCGCAAAACGCGTGAAAATAATTTCGCCGGGCTGGATTTTTTCCAACGTGAGTTCCGCGACTTGAAACTAGAATTCGTCCCGTCGTTTGCAAATTTCATTTTGGTCCGCGTCGGCGAAGGACAGAAAGTTTTTGAGGCGATGCAAAAACAAGGTGTGATCGTTCGTCCGATGGGCGGCTATCAATTGCCGGAATGGATCCGCATTTCCGTCGGCACGCCGGAGGAAAATGAGCGGAGCTTAAAAGTCTTGAAGCAAGTTTATGAAACGATTTGAAGCACTTGCTCAATGCGAATTGCCTTCTGAATTACAATTCAGACTTCAGTCGGTCAAAAATGAAATCAGCAAATTAAAAGAAGCAGCGAAAAATTGGGGAGTGAATCGTGAATTTAGTCCCGATGGCCGTTTTCTCGGAGACGTTGGAGAATTGATTGCTAAAATTTTTTATGGCGTTGACTTAAATGTCAAACAAGAAAAAGGGCACGACGCAACGGAAGCTATAGTTGACGCAGAAGCAGAAGATAAACGAGGAAGAAAAGTTGAAGTCAAACTGCGTTCTCGAAGCAAAGGAATTGAATTCTCAAGCATTCCCGAACTCTTGCTGGTTGTTTTTGTTTCGCCCGAAACTTTGAAATGGGTCGAAATTTGTAATGGCCCCGGAACCAAACTTTTAGCTGATGCGAAAATTAAAAATGGAAAACATTGCACAGATTGCAACAAATTATTGGAAGCACAAAAGAAATTGTTCCCAAGCGATGCGCGATTGAAACGAATTGAACCGCAAAAGCCGGATTAAATAATTGTTATTGAATCGCGGCAAAAACCGATTACTTATTCCCCGCTGAAAACAATCATCAAGTCAAAGTGAAACTGACCGACCTGCGGGGCATCCTGCAATACATTCCGCAATTCCGCGAGAAGACGTTCATCCTCGCGATTGACGGCGCGATCGTCACCGACGAAAATTTCGCCACGTTGCTGCTCGACGTCGCGGTGCTGCGCTCGCTGAACATCCGCGTCGTGCTCGTCCACGGCGCGTCGGCGCAAATCAAATCGCTCGCGGACGAACAAAAAATTTCCGCCTCGGATTTTGACGGCGCGGGCATCACGGACGCGGCCACGCTCAAACTCGCGCTCAACGCCGCGAACCGGCTCACGCACGAAATCCTCGAAGGCCTTTCGGCCAACGACCTGCGCGCCGCGAGCACAAATGTCATCATCGCGCATCCGATGGGCATCATCGGCGGCGTGGATCATCAGTTCACCGGCAAAGTCGAGCGCGTGGACACGGCGCTGCTGCAGACGCTGCTCGTGCAAGACGTCGTGCCCGTGATTCCGCCGCTCGGTTTCGATGGCGATGGCAAAACTTATCGTGTTAATTCCGACGGCGTCGCGGTTGCCGTGGCCGATGCGCTCAAGGCGATCAAATTGATTTTCATCACGTCGCAGGACGGATTGATCTACAAAGGCCAGCTCATCCGGCAAATGCTTTTGTCCGAACTGGAAAAATTGTTGCAGACGAACAGCGCCGGTTTCGCGCCGGAACTGTTGTCAAAGGCGCAGTACGCCGCCGCCGCGTGCAAAAGCGGCGTGCCGCGCGTCCACGTCATCAACGGCCGCGTGGACGAAGGCCTGCTCGCGGAGGTTTTTTCCAACGACGGCATCGGCACGTTGATTTACGCGAACGAGTATCAGCAAATCCGCCCCGCGAAGAAAAAGGACATTCGCGCGATCCAGATTTTGACCAAGCAGGCCGTCGAATCCGACGAACTGGTGAAACGCACGCGCGCGGTGATTGAAAAAAGTCTCGCCGATTATTTTATTTTTGAGATTGATAAAAATCCCGTCGCGTGCGTTGCGCTGCACGTTTATCCCGAGCAGAAAAAAGGCGAACTCGCGTGCCTTTACGTCAACCCGTCGCACGAAAACCAAGGCATCGGGCGCAAGCTGATTCAATTTGTGGAAAACAAGGCGCGCGAATTGAATTTGAACGAACTCCTCACGCTCTCGACGCAAGCGTTTACTTATTTTCAATCCAAAGGCGGCTTCGGCGAAGGCACGCCCGACGATCTGCCGCCCGCGCGCCGCGAAAAATACGAGCAAAGCGGCAGAAATTCCAAAGTGCTTGTGAAGAAATTGAAATAAAATTGTGTCGAACAATGCTTCGCTAATTGATTACTACGCAAAACGGGCTAACGAATACGAACGAATTTACGAAAAGCCCGAACGCCAAAATGATTTGGAAAAACTGAAGGAACTTTTTCAAATAACTTGCGCTGGACATGAAGTTTTTGAAGTTGCTTGCGGCACGGGTTACTGGACTCAAGTTATTTCACAAACCGCAAAATCAATCACAGCGACTGACTTCAACGAAGAGGTTCTCCAAATTGCTCGCGCCAAAAAATACGGCTGCAAAGTCAGTTTTCAGAAAGCCGACGCCTTTAATTTGTCATTCCCGCAAAAGAACTTCAAATCTGGACTTGCCGCAGCTTGGTGGTCGCATTTGCGAAAATCAGAAATTAAAAATTTCCTATTTCAGTTTCATCGGCAATTTCCTTCCGGAGCGTTGATGGTTTTCATGGATAACAGATTCGTTCCCGGCAGCAACACGCCTATCAGCAAAACGGACGGCGAAGGCAACACTTATCAATTGAGGAAACTCGAAAACGGAAATGAATATGAAGTTCTCAAAAATTTTCCTGACGAAAAAGAAGCTAGAAAAATTATTGGCGATTCGGCAGTCGAAATTTGCTGGACAGATTTGCAGTATTACTGGCTTTTGACTTACAAACTAAAATGAAATTGCCACTTGGTTTTTATGAAGCCTGCAAGCAACAAAATGTTGCACCGACTCAATTTGTTCTCTTCGTCAGCATCGCCGAGCAAACCGCTTCGCTTTTTGAGCAAAACAAATTCGTAAAAAAATTTCCCTGCTCCACTTCCCGTTTCGGCATCGGGCAGGCGGAAGGCTCGAACCGCACGCCGCTTGGATTGCATCGCATCGCGGAAAAAATCGGCGCGGGCGAACCGGCGGGAACGGTTTTCAAATCACGCAAAATCATCGGCCACACGTCGCAGCCGGAATTCGCGGACGCCAAAATCACCACGCGTATTTTGTGGCTCGAAGGCCTTGAACCCGGCGTCAACCAAGGTTTCAACGGCGAGGTCAACGTAGACACGCACGCGCGTTACGTTTACATCCACGGCACGGCGGATCAAAAATCCCTCGGCCGGCCCGCATCGCACGGCTGCATCCATCTCGCCGACGCGGATTTGATACCGCTTTTTGACTTATTGCCGGGCGGAACTTTGGTTTGGATTTCGGAAAAATAGGATATCGCGCGAAGGACGCGAAGGCAGCGAAGGGAAAAAGTTTTTAATTTTTGCGTTCTTCGCGCGACAAGCCTTTTTGCGTTGACTTTGTGAAATTTTTCACTAACTTGGTTCTGTGTTCGTTCGGCGTGGTAAAATTTTTCTCGTCCTTGCGCTCGTGGCGATGCTGGGCGCGCATTGGGCACTGCTGCAATCCGTCGCGTGGACGGCGATGCTCGCGGACAATCTTCAGTCGAGTTCATTTCATGACGCGGTGACAAAAACTTTCGACGGCCGGCATCCTTGCTGTTTGTGCAAGGCGATTGCCGCCGGGAAAAAATCGGAAGGGAAAACGGAATTTTCATTTCAATCGCAAAAACTGGAATTTCCGCCGCTGACTGAAAAAATAATTTTAATTTCACCGTCGCAATTTTGTCTTTTGCCGCTGGAAAATTCCGCCGCAAAAATTTTCGCCCAAAAGCCGTTGCTGCCGCCGCCGCGCGCATTCTTCGTTTGATTCAATCGCAGTTTGGTTGCCCGCGTCCTGTTGGCGCGGGCGAAATAATTTCCCTTTAACCTTGAGGGCGCCGTTGCGCGTCCTCGCAATTTTGTAATTTGAACATGAAAAATAAATTTAATTCAGCGGTAAAAATCAGCGGCGGTTTGTTGGCGGGAATGCTCGCGCCGGGCTTGGTTCACGCCTGCGCGTGCGGGTGCGGCGTGTTTGACGTGGCGACGAGTTCGATGTTTCCAAACGGGCAGGGCGGCATGGCTTATTTGCAATATGATTACCAGGATCAAAATCGCAACTGGAGCGGAACCTCGCGCGCACCGGCGGCAAACAATGGTGACAAGGAGATTGAAACGGATTTCCTTACGGTTGGCCTGCAATACATGTTCAATTCAAGCTGGGGTGTCCAGTTTGAATTGCCTTATGACTACCGTAAATTCACCACCGTCTCGGCCAATCAAAATCCAAGCCTGCCCAACTTTGGCAACCAGACTGCCACTGTGAACTGGGCTGCGCTGGGCGACCTCCGGCTGGAAGGCATTTACACGGGATTTTTTGCGGACCAGTCCGCCGGCGTGACGTTCGGCCTGAAACTGCCCACGGGCGATTGGACGCACGAAAATGCCTATGGCGATGTTGACCGCGACTCGGAGCTGGGCACGGGCAGCACGGATGTTTTGCTCGGCGGTTTTTATCGCGGCAACATCACCAAGGATGAAAAGTGGGACTGGTTCGCGCAAGGGTTGCTGGACGTGCCGGTGTTGACGCAGGCTGAATATCGTCCGGGCGTGGAACTCGACACGGCGGCGGGAATTGATTACAAAGGCTTCGCGCTCGGTCGCGTGCGGATTTCGCCGGTGGCGCAGGCGATTTTTTCGTATCGCAGCAGCGACGGCGATGCGAACGCCAATCCTGACAATTCCGGCTACGAACGCCTGCTGCTTTCGCCGGGAGTTGAATTCCATATCCATCCCGTGAAAATTTACGCGGACGCGGAATTTCCCGTGTTTCAAAACTTCACCGGCAACCAACTGGCCGCGCCGGTGCTGTTCAAGGTCAGCATCAGCTACATGTTTTGACAGCCACCTCGACCAAAACTCAACATGAAAAAATTAAAATTCCTCATCGCAACTTTTCTCGTCGCAACCTGCTTCGCCATCCCGCCGTCAGTGCGCGCTGACGAATCCACCAACGCCCCGGCGAAACCGTATCCGCTCAAAACCTGCCTGGTTTGCGACATGAAATTCGGCGACATGGGCGAGCCTTGCGTCTTCGTGTATCAAGGCCAAACAATCGAGGTGTGCGACAAGGATGAAAAGGCGACGTTCGACAAAACCCCGAAAAAATACCTGAAAAAACTCGCCGACGCCGAGGCAAAACTGAAAAAGTAACGGCGTGTCCAACCAAGCCGGTTCCAAACCACGCGATGACGAGCGGTTGTTTTTTTATGCCGCCGTCATCCTGTCGCTGGTTTTTGGAGCCGGCTTTTTTCTGCTGATCTTCATGTTGAACAGCCGTGAAAAAGAGACGGGCGCGGCGGCGGAAAATTCCCCGCCGCGCCTCATCTCGCCCGACCATCCGCGACAGTTGATCAACTTCTCGCTCACCGACCGCACGGGCCGAAACGTGTCGCGGCCCGAACTCGACGGTAAAATCCTGGTGGTGGATTTTCTTTACACCAGTTGCTCGCTGACGTGTCCCGTCGTCAACCAGTGCATGGCGCAAATCCAGCAGCTCACGACGAACCAGCCGGACGTAAAACTCGTCTCGCTCACGGTTGATCCGCGCGACGACACGGTTGACGCGCTGGCAAAATACGGCGAGCGTTTCGGCGCGGACACGAACCGCTGGCTGTTGCTGACCGGCGACAAAACCACGCTGTATGATTTGATCGGCAACAGCTTTCTCGCGCAGGATTTGAATGACCCGTTCAATTACATGCCCGGCAATTTTGCCCACACCGAGCGCATCGCGCTGGTGGATTCGCACGGCAAGCTGTGCGGCTTCTTCGATGGATTGAATGAAAACACGGCCGCCGCCGGCGTCGAGGAAATAAAAAATCTGCGAAAATAATTTCATGAACCGCCCGAATTTTTTCTTCATTCGCATTTTTGTCTTCATGGCCAGTTACAGGCTTGAAGCCGCGCCGGATGGTGGTCAGACAAGTGTGAAAATTTATGACGCGCGCGGCGTTGTCCGTCAAATCGCGGAAGACCGGCGCAAAGCCAACATCCAGCACGGAGCCATTGCCGGTTATATGTCCGCGATGACCATGGAATTCAACGTCAAGGACACCAACGAACTCGACGGCATTTCGCCATCAGACCAAATCACCTTCAAACTGGACGTTGGCGAGAAAGAATCCTGGATTGAAGATGTTCATTTCGTCGCGCATCAAATTGAGGACGTCACCAACAACACGTTTGTCTTTCACGTTCCAACGGCGGAACTCAAGCCGGGCGATTTACTGCCGGATTGTGAATTAGTGGCCGAGGATGGAAGCAAAATCCATTTGTCCGACTTTCGCGGAAAAGCCGTGGCGCTCTCCTTTTTTTATTCACGCTGCCCGCTGCCGGATTATTGTCCGCGCATGAGCAAAAACTTTTCGGAGGCGCGGAATTTGATTCTGGCGACATCCAACGCGCCGGCCAACTGGCAGTTGCTTTCAATCTCATTCGACCCCGGATTTGACACGCCCGAAATGTTGGCGAGCTACGCAAATTATTTTCGCGGCGCTGACGCGAACCGCTGGCTGTTCGCCGCCGCGCCCACGAACACGCTCGCCCATCTTGCGCCGCAACTCGACCTGATGATCATGCGCGAGGGCGGCAATATCATGTCCCACAATTTGCGGACCGTCGTGCTCGACCCGCACGGAAATATTTTCCGCCAGTTGGACGGCAACCAGTGGACGCCGCCGCAGCTCGCCGATGCGATTTTGCAAGCCGCGCGCGGACAAACAAACTCCGCGCCCTGATTCAGCGGCGGTTTTGACAATCCGGGCAATTCGTTTAACTTGGCTGCTCTGAAATCACGGCGGCCATGAACTTGAAAGAACAGATGACGCAACTGGCGAAAAACGCCAGGGCTGCGTCGCGCGAACTCGCGAAACTTTCCACGCGCGAGAAAAATGACTGCCTGCTCGCGACGGCCGACGCGCTCGAAAAAAATTCCAGCGCAATCAAAGAAGCCAACGCGCTCGACATGGAAGTCGGCGCAAAATTAAATTTATCGGCGGCGATGCTCGACCGGCTCAAGCTCGACGACAAAAGGATTTCCGGCATGGCCAAAGGTTTGCGCGAAGTCGCGGCGTTGCCCGATCCGGTTGGGAAAATTCTGGACGAACGCGTCCGGCCAAATGGTTTGAAGCTGCAAAAAATTTCCACACCGATTGGCGTCGTCGTCATCATCTACGAATCGCGCCCGAACGTGACGGCGGACGCCGCGAGCCTATGTTTCAAGTCCGGCAACGCGACGATTCTGCGCGGCGGCAAAGAGGCGTTGAACTCCAATCTGCTCATCGCGCAGACGATGATTGACGCCGGCAAAAAAGCGCTCGCGCATTTCCCCGAACACGCGATCCAAGTCGTGCCGACAACCGACCGCGAAGCCGTTCCTATTTTGCTTTCGCTCACGCAATACATTGATTTGTGCATGCCGCGCGGCGGCGAGAGTTTGATTCGCGCCGTCGCGGATTGCTCGAAAGTTCCTGTCATCAAACATTACAAAGGTGTCTGCCACGTTTTTGTGGACGCCGACGCCGATTTGAAAATGGCGGAGGAAATTGTGATGAACGCTAAAGTTCAGCGTCCCGCCGTTTGCAACGCGATGGAAACTTTGCTCGTGGATAAAACTGTCGCGGAAAAGTTTTTACCGGTCATCGGCGAAAAACTTTTTGAGAAGCACGTTGAGATTCGAGCTGACGATTCAAGCCGCGACATTTTGAATTCACAATTAAAAATTAAAAATTCAAAACTGAAAGCCGTCGCCGAGCAGGATTATTTCACCGAATACGGCGATTACATTTTGAACGTGCGCGTCGTGGACGGCGTGAAGGCGGCAATTGACCATATCAATTTTTACGGCTCGGCGCATTCGGACAGCATCGTCACGAAAAACGAAGCGCACGCGAAACAATTTCTCGCCGAGGTGGATTCGGCGACGGTTTATTGGAACGCTTCGACGCGCTTCACCGACGGCGGCGAGTTCGGCATGGGCGCGGAGATCGGCATCAGCACCGACAAGATCGGCGCGCGCGGCCCGATGGGGTTGGACGAATTGACCAGCTATAAATGGCTCGGCATCGGCAATGGACAAATCAGGACTTAATCAGCCACAAATGGGTGCAGATGAAACACAGATTTCCGCATTGAAATTATTTGTGTTTCATCACTGGCCATCTGTGGCCAAAAAATTGTGAACGCCGCTGAACAAGCAAAATTCATCCGCGCTTCGCTGCCGACCGGTGGATTGTTCGCCGGACAGGAGTGGCGCATTTCGCCGGCACCGTTTCCGATCGGCGAAAATCTGGCGAAGGAAATCGAATCGCTGGGCCGCGTGCTGTTGCAATTTTATCGCGCGACCAATTTGCTTTACCGCAAGAGCGTCGAAGGCAAGCAGCCGGAATGGGTCGCGCGCTGGCTCGGCCTCGGCAAGCCGCGCGAGTTAATTGAGCTTCAGCGTTCAGTCGCTTTCAAAAATGAAATTCCGCGCGTGATTCGTCCGGATATTTTGCTCACGGAAAATGGTTTCAGCATCACGGAACTGGATTCGGTGCCGGGCGGCATTGGATTGACCGCGTGGTTGAATCAAACTTACTCGAAATCCGAAATCCGAAGCGAGAAGCGTGAACCGATTGGCGGCGCGGATGGAATGATTCGAGGTTTTGAATCCATTTTTGGCGATGCGAAGCAGGTTCACATTGTCGTTTCCGAAGAAGCAAAAACGTATCGTCCGGAAATGGAATGGCTCGCGGCGCAAACCGGCAATTCAAAACTCAAAATTCAAAATTCAAAATTTGAAGGCTTTGCCGACGGCGACGCGGTTTATCGCTTCTTTGAATTGTTTGACTTGCCGAATGTGGCGAATGCAAAAACGATTTTTGAACTCGCAAGCGAAAAGAAAATTCGCATGACGCCCTCGCCGAAACCGATTTTCGAGGAGAAAATGTTGTTCGCGCTTTTATGGAACCGGAATCTGCAAAATTTCTGGCGGCAAGAACTGGGCGAAAGTTTTCTGGCGCGGTTGAAAAAAGTCATTCCCTACACTTGGCTGGTTGACCCGACGCCGCTGCCGCCGCACGCGGCGATTCCTGAATTGAACCTGACGGACTGGCAGCAACTCAAAACAATGTCGCAGAAGGAGCGCGATTTGATTTTGAAAGTGTCGGGTTTTTCGGAAAATGCGTGGGGCGCGCGCGGCGTTTTTCTCGGCAGCGATCTGTCGCAGGCGGACTGGAGCGCGGCAGTGGATGACGCGCTGAAAAGTTTTGAAACGTCGCCGAGTGTGCTGCAACGTTTTGAAAGGCCGAAGACGGTCGAGGCGCAATGGTTTGATTTTGCGAAAAACGAAGTGGTGCCGATGAAGGGCCGCGTGCGGCTGTGTCCGTATTATTTTGTTTCGGGCGAAGGCGACAACCTGCGTCCGCAGCTTGGCGGCGTGCTGGCGACGATTGTTCCCGCCGATAAAAAAATAGTTCACGGCATGACCGACGCGGTGCTCGCGCCGTGCGCGGTGTGAACTTGCAAAATGGTTCCGGGTCGCGTAAAAGAACGGTGCTTCGGCAGCCAGTTTAGCTCAGTGGTAGAGCAACGGTTTTGTAAACCGTCGGTCGCCGGTTCAAATCCGGCAACTGGCTCCAGTTTTCCCGTAGTTTGAATGGTTGTCAAAAAATACTGTCCAAAATACTGGCCAGCCACTGTCCATTTAATTGACAAACCATCGGGTGCGATAAGTTGAGCCAGCCATGTTAACTTCGTGCTCGGTCGGTTGGTCAGGAAAAATGGCTTGGTTGTGAGCGGGTTAGACCAGGTTTGCTGGAGAAATTTAATTGGATGAATTACAATTACAACTTTGGCATCAGCCCTGCTAAACTCTGCTCACTGCGGTTGCGACAGGCAATCAAGTGAACAAAACTGTAATCATATAACCCGCCTGTCGCGAAGTTCACGCCGCAAACACAGAAAGTAAAAAATAAAATGAAAGCGACAAAAAACATCCGTAATGCGGGTTTCACCTTGGTGGAAATCATGATCGTCGTGGCCATCATCGGCCTCTTGGCGGCGATTGCGATTCCTAACTTCGTGAAGGCCCGTGCCACCTCGCAAGCCAATGCTTGCATCAACAACCTGCGTCAGATTGATGCCGCGGCCAACCAGTTCGCGCTCGAAAAGAGCAAAACGACCGGCTCCGCCATCAACTTCCCCACGGATCTGACGCCTTACATCAAGCTGAACTCGGCTGGCAGTTTGCCTCCGTGCCCGGCTGGCGGCACCTATTCCGATGCGACCGTCGGTGCCATTCCGCAGTGCTCACTCGGCAGCACGGTGACTCCGGCACACGTCGCCCCGTAATCCGCGGCTGATAAAAAATCATGGCCCGAGGCGAAAGCTTCGGGCCTTTTTTGTTCCGATGCCGCCGAGGGCAATCGTTTCCTTGTGGGTTGGCATCGGTGTTGCTAAACTGAAGTAGCTGCGGCGGCGACAGGCAATTCGTGAACGCCATTTGTAATTATTATAACCCGCCTGTCGCACAGTTCACGCCGCAAAAGAAAGTGAACGTGATATGAAACATACCAGAAACAGAGGCCGTGCCGGCTTCACGTTGGTGGAAATTATGATCGTCGTGGCCATCATTGGCCTGCTGGCGGCGATCGCCATTCCCAACTTCTTGAAGGCGCGCGCGAGCTCACAGGCCAATGCCTGCATCAACAACCTGCGGCAGATCGAGGCCGCCGTGCAGCAGGTGGCAATCGCAACGGGCAAGCATGTCGGGGACGTGGTCAATTATCCCACCGACGTGACGCCTTACATCAAACTGAACAGTGCCGGGCTGATTCCGGCCTGTCCGGGTGGCGGCACTTACAGCCTGCAAACGGTCGGCACCATTCCGCAGGCCGTCTGCTCGCTGGGTTCAACCGTTGATCCGCCGCACGTCGAACAATAATCCGGCTCAAAGAATACGCAGGCACAAGGTCATAACCTTGTGCCTGTTTTTTTGTCACCGGGTCTGTCAAATGGACAGCCGGCTTGCGGGGCCGGGAGATTGGTTTTGGATTTGGACCGGCCGGTTGATTCACGGGCGCGAAGTCAACACTGCCGGTCGTTTATTTTTTTACGGTCGTGGGTGGTGATTGACTCGCGCGCGAATTTGCTTTAGGAAAAGCCTGTGTTTCGAGTCTGCGAGCCACAACCATGAGCGTCATTGTCAAAACCGAGAAACTGCGCGTCGAGTTCACCAGCCGTGAATTCCACCAGGCCACGAAGGTCGCTGTGCAAGGGCTTGACCTGGAAGTGCAGGCTGGCGAAGTCTTCGGTTTTCTCGGTCCGAACGGCGCGGGCAAGACCACGACGATGAACGTGCTGCTCGGCTTCGTGCCGCCGACCAGCGGCGCGGCGTATCTGTTCGGCATTGACGTGCGCCAGCCCATCGCGCGCCAGCGCATCGGCTATCTGCCGGAGCTGACGTATTACTATAAATTTCTCACCGCCGAGGAATTGCTGCGGTTTTACGCGAAAATTTTTGGGCTGTCCCGCGCCGAAACGGACAGGCGCGTGGACAACCTGCTCAAGCTCGTCGAACTCGAACAAGCCAGCAAGCGACCCATCAAATCCTATTCCAAGGGCATGCAACAGCGCGTCGGCCTCGCGCAGGCGCTCATCAACAATCCCGATTTGCTGATTCTCGACGAACCGACCAGCGGCCTTGATCCGTTGGGCCGCATGAAAGTCCGCGAAATCATCGAGCGCCTGAAAAGCGAGGGCAAAACCGTTTTCTTTTCGTCACACGAACTCGGCGAGGTCGAGACTGTCTGCGACCGCGTCGCCATCATCCATCAGGGAGAATTGAAAGTGGTCGGGCGCGTCGGCGACATTACCCGGCAGCATCACGGCAATCTCGAAAAGGCGTTTCTGGAAATCATCGGCTATCAACCGCAACCCGCGACATGAACACCATTTTTGCGCTCGCCGGCGTCGTCATCAAGGAGCTTTACCGCCGCAAGGATTTTTACGTCCTGTTCGTGCTGACGGCGCTCATCACGCTCGCCGCCGGCTCGGTCAATTTTTTTCACGACGCCAAGATTGTGCGTTACGTCAAGGACGTGTGCATGTTGCTCATCTGGGTTTCGTCGCTGCTGATCGCCATCGTGACCACCGCGCGGCAAATCCCGGCGGAACGCGAGAACCGGACCATTTTTCCGCTGCTGGCCAAGCCGGTTTCCCGCGCGCAGGTGCTGCTGGGAAAATTTCTCGGCTGCTGGCTGGCCACGGGCATTGCGCTGCTGGTGTTCTACGCTTTTTTTGGCGTCATCACCGGCTCGCGCGAACATCAACTGCCGGTGTTGAGTTACTTTCAGGCCCTCTGGCTGCAATGGATGATGCTGGCCATCGTCATCGCGATGGTTCTGCTCGGCTCGATTTATTTTGCGGCGCCTTCGTCCACCACGACGATTTGTTTCATTGTCGTCGTCGGCATTCTCGGTATCGGCGGCCATCTGGACAGCATCGCGCTCCAGCAACCGCAACCGTTCCAGTTCATACTCTATCTAGTTTATTTTCTGATCCCGCACCTGGAATGGTTTGATCTGCGCGATTTCGTCGTCTACAACCTCGGCGTGGTGAACTGGCTGGCTGTCACGCTGGCGAGTCTTTTTGCCGCGGCTTGGGCCGGAATTTTCCTCCTGTTCGCGTGGCTCGGTTTCCGGCGCAAAAGTTTGAACACCTGATGAAAGCCTCGCCTCTTCTTTTGCTGGCGCTGCTGCTGACGATTTGTTTCACGCTGGCCACCCGCATCGAGCCGCGCGCCGCCGCCTGGAGCCGGCGCGACAAATCTAACAATGTCTTCAGCGTCCTCTTCGGCGATGGGCGGCGGCTGTTCGCCAACCAGTTTTTCACCATGGCCGACGTTTATTTTCACAGTGGCTATTACCCGTCCATTTTCGACAAGTCCGGGCACGAATCGGAGGTCGTCGCCGAGTCGCACGGCCACACGGACAGCCCGGAAGACGAGAAGAACGAGGATTTTTTGGGCAAGCCGAAGGACTGGATTGACGCCTTCGGCCGCAATTTCCGCATCACCAAGCACACGCATCTCGAGCACGGCAACGAACGCGAAATCCTGCCCTGGCTCCGGCTCGCCGCCGACATGGATCCGCAGATGATTGACACCTACACCGTCGGCGCATTCTACCTGCGCGAACATCTGAACCGGCCGCAGGAGGCCGAGGCGTTTTTGCGCGAGGGCCTGCGCAACAATCCCGACAGTTGCGAAATCCTGTTTGAACTCGGCCGCGTCTATTACGAAAGCGACCACGACCCCGACCGCGCGCGCAACGTCTGGCAGCTCGCCGTTCAGAAATTCATCAAGCTGCCCTCGCAAACGCAGAAGGACGACCGGATCACCTTCGAGGCCATTACCGTCAACCTCGCCCGCCTCGAAGAAAATGCCGGCCACCTCGCCCAGGCCGTCAACTGGTTTCAGGCTGCGCAGGCCGTTTCGCTCGCCCCCGGCGTGCTGCAAAAGCAGATTGACGACATCAAAAAGAAAATGGCCGCGCCGCCGCCGCCCTGACCGCGCAATTCCGCTTGGTCTTTCCGCCGCCGCTCTGGTTTAATTTCCGCGATGAAAGCGCGCTCGTCCAAAATCAAACGGCACACGTTGGAAACCAAAATTTCCATCGCCCTCAACCTCGACGGCACGGGCAAGTCTTCCGTAAAAACCGGCATCCCGTTCTTCGACCACATGCTCACGCTCTTCGCCAAGCACGCGACCGTGGATTTGAAACTCGTTTGCAACGGCGACCTCGAAGTGGACGCGCACCACACGGTCGAAGATTGCGGCATCGCGCTCGGACAGGCGTTTGCGACCGCGCTCGGCGATAAAAAGGGAATCCGCCGCTACGGCCACGGCTTTCATCCGCAGAATCCGTTCACCGGTGAAGCGTATGTGCCGATGGACGAATGTCTCGCGCGCTGCGTCGTGGATTTTGGCGGACGGCCGCACCTCGTCTGGCGCGGGCTGGACAAATTTTCGCAGAAGAACATTTCCGACGCGGAAAAACAGCAGGACGCCTCCAGCGCGTTCCGGTTCGGGCTGGCGCGCGAATTTTTTCAGGGCTTCGCGAACGAGGCGCGCTGCAACCTGCACCTCGAACTGCTTTACGGCGACGAGCCGCATCACATCGTCGAGGCGCTGTTCAAGGCGTTCGCGCGCGCGGTGGAGGCCGCCCGCCGGCACGACCCGCGCATCGCCGGCCAGTTGCCGAGCACCAAGGGGAAATTGTGAAACGAGATAGACTGCATGACGTGTTGTGAAAAAAGCAGCCATAATTTTTATCACGCTTATCGGCGGTTTGCTTATTTATGCACATTTCATGGCTCGGTCTGTTTTGCACCAGCGCATTGCTTATAGTCGTTTTGCATTACGGCAAGCTTTGCAGGATTTGCAAGAGACAGGTGGCTTGCGTAACCACACCAATGCACTTTCAGAAGATTTTGATCGTCCTTTCCTGTTCACGAACATTGTGAGAATTGATAACACGAATTACCACTGCGTTGTCGCCTACGAGGACTCGGTGATAACCAATGCGGGGTTTTTAGCGGCTACATCAAACGGAGTTTTCATTTTCTTTGAGAAGGAACGCGGCCCGCGATTGATTCCGTCAAAGTAACCTTCATGACTCACATACACGAATAGACTAAAACTTTCCGGCTCGTAGTCAAAGAAAACGCCCCGCAGTTTCCCGCGAGGCGTTTGGTGTTTTCAGAATTGCTTCAAGCGCCGACGCTCGCCAGTTCTTCGTTGTTCTCCACGTTCACGATCTTGAACTGTTCGGCGTGCATGCCGGTGTCGGCGCGGAAGGACAGCTTGCCGAAGTAGCGTTTCTCCATCTCGATGAGATGTTTTTCGTCCTCGGTGCGCAGCCGGTCGAGCACGGTGGGATGCACGACGATGCGCAGTTGAAAATCCGTTTCGTCGCGCGTGCGCTTCTTCAGGATTTCCTGCAGCTTGCGCTGGATCTCGACGCTCATGGTCACGACGCTCTTCACCTTGCCGCGGCCTTTGCAATACGGGCAGTCGTCATAGACGGCGGAACGGACGCTTTCGCTGTGGCGCTGGCGCGTCATCTCCATCAGGCCGAGTTGCGAGATGGGCAGGATGTGCGTCTTGGCCTTGTCGCGGCGCAGGCCGTCCTTCATGCGCTGATAGACTTGCTGCTGGTCGCGCCGGCCTTTCATGTCAATGAAGTCGAGCACGATGAGTCCGCCCATGTTGCGGAGGCGGAGCTGGCGGGTGATTTCCTCGGCGGCTTCGAGGTTGACTTTGAGGATGGTGGATTCCTGGTCGCGGCTGCCCTTGTGGCGGCCGGTGTTCACGTCAATGGCGACAAGCGCCTCGGTCTCGTCAATGACGATGTAGCCGCCGCTCTTCAAATGCACCTGGCGGGAGAAGGTGTTCTCCAGTTGCTTGCTGATGTTGAAACGGTCGAAAATCGGCTGCGCCTCGGAGTAGGGTTGAATTTTCTTGGCGGAGCGCGAGGAGATTCGGGAAATCATCTCGCACATGCGGTCGTAGGCCTTCTGGTTGTCCACGACGATGCGCTCGACATCCTCGGTGAGAAAATCACGCACAGTGCGTTCGATCAGGTCCGGCTCCTGAAAGATGCAGGTGGCGGTGGTCTGCTTTTCCTTGCGGCGCATGACTTCGCTCCATTCTTCGAGCAGCAAAGCAAGGTCGCGGACGAAGTAACGTTTCTGCTGGCCTTCGCCGGCGGTGCGCATGATGACGCCCATGCCGTCGGGGATGGCGAGGTCGCGAAGGATTTGCTTCAGGCGCTTGCGTTCCTCCTGGCTTTCGATTTTGCGCGAGATGCCGGACTGGTCGGAGTTCGGCAACAGGACGAGATAACGTCCGGGCAGCACGATGTTGGTCGTGATGCGCGGGCCTTTGGTGCCGATGGGACCTTTGGTGACTTGCACCATGATTTCGCTGCCGGGCGGGTAGAGACGCGGGATGTCGCGCTGCGTGATTTTCGGGCGGTCACGGCGTTGCTTGCCTTCGCGCTCGACGATTTCGACACCGGAGTCAAATTGATTTGGCACGATGTCCCAGTAATGCAGAAAGGCATTTTTCTCGAATCCGATGTCCACGAACGCGGCTTTCAAGCCGTCTTCGAGGTTGCGGACTTTGCCCTTGAAAATGCTACCGACGAGACGCTCCTCGGTCGTGCGCTCGATGTTGAACTCTTCGAGCTTGCCGTCTTCCGTCACCGCGACGCGCGTTTCGAGCGTCTCGGCGTTGATGATGACTTCCTTGTGGATTTTCTTTTCCGGACGGATGAAACGCTGGACTTTCTTGACGATGTTGGTCGCAACATTTTTGATGGAATCGAGAATGCCCTTGGACGGCTGCTGGATGGCGACGGGCTGGAATTCCTCTTTTTCCTCCTGCACCTGCGCGGGGATTTCCTTGTGCGGTGCGCGGTAATCTTTTTTGTCGGGGATGTTCGCGGGCGTTTGCGCCGTTTCATCGGGCTTGCCTTCGGCGGGCAGGCCGGCGGCGATGTTTTCCGCGCGCTCGATTTCGTGCGCGTGGCGTTTTTCAAAAACGCGGTCCGAGCCGCCTTGTTCCGCGACGACGTCCGCACGGGCCTCGGTGGCCTCGCGGTCGGGCTTTTGTGGATTGTTGCCGAGACCGCCCTTGGGGCGGAAACGCATTCCACGACGGCGCCGCGAGAAGTTGTTGTTGCTCATAATTCAGTATCCTCTTCGATGGATGTAGACGTTTTGCATCAAGCCGGCGGCGATCAACGAGCCGAGCACTGAAGACCCGCCATACGATAGCAGCGGCAGTGGCACGCCCGTCACAGGCATGATGCGAATGTTCATTCCGATGTTAATAAAAACGTGGCTGAAGATGAGCGTCACAACACCCACCGCCACGAGCTTGCCCAGGCGGTCGCGCGCCGAGCCGGCGATTCTCAATCCGGTGAAGAGAACCACCCCATACAGCGCGAGCACGATCACGCTGCCGACGAATCCTTCCTCCTCGGCAATGACGGAGAAAATGAAGTCGTTGTGCGCCACGGCGCGCGGCAAATAACCGAGGGCATGCTGCGTCCCCTGCCGCCAGCCTTTTCCCGTCAGCCCGCCGGAGCCGACGGAAATCAACGCCTGCCGGATGTTGTATTCGTCACTGATCTGTTGCTCCCGGAGGCGTTGCAACTCCGCCGGCGTGGCCTGCGGCGGAGCAAAATCCGTGTAGTTCCTGCCAAAGAAAACCAGCAGCCGGTCGCGCTGATACGATTCCATCGGAATCTGCCAGCGGCCCGGCAAAAACATCATGTCGCCCAAAAACAGCGCGGCGACCAGGCCCACCGCCCCGAGCAGTTGCAGCAAATATTTTTTCGGCGTGCCGGCGACGAACATCATCACCAAACCCGTCGGCAGCAACACGAGCGCCGAACCCAGGTCCGGCTCCTTCAAGATCAGCGCGAACGGCAGCAGCATCAGGCCGATGGCCTTCCAGAAATTTTCCGGGAAGCGCAGTTCATCCGGCGGACGGCTTAAAAAATTTGCCGCCGCCAGCACGAACGCCAGCTTGGCAAACTCCGAGGGCTGGAACTGGAAAAATTTCAGGTCAATCCACCGCCGCGCGCCCCAGCCATGCGTCGTGCCGATGTGCGGCACCAGCACCGCCACCAGAAAAACCACCGTCAGCCAGTAAGCCACAAACGACCAGCGCGCCAGCGTGTGATAATCCACCAGGCAGACCAGCCCGCCCGCGCCGATGCCCAGCGCATACCAGATGAGCTGATGAAACCAGCTCTGGACATACCACGCCTTGTCCGCCGCCGCCGGGTTGGACATCGTGGCGCTGAACACAAACGCCGCGCCGATGAACAGCAGGCCCGCCAGCGCGGCCAGTTGCAGCCGGTCAATCTTGCTTTCGCGTTCGTTGAGTGGATCGCTGATCATTTTAATTCTCCGCCAAAACTTTCGGCGCTTCGGACTTTTCGTTTTTCAAAATCGCCTCGTAAATGTCGTGCGCAATCGGCGCGCACGTCCCGCCGCCAGAACTGCCGCCCTGCACCATCACCACGACGGCGTAGCGCGGATGTTCATACGGCGCGAACGACGCGAACCACGTCGTGTGGTCAATCACCTCGTTGCGCTCGTTCATGACCTGCGCGGTGCCGGTCTTGCCGCAGATGCGCAGGCCGGCCACGGCCGCCGGATGGCCGGTGCCTTCCGGTTCCTCGGTTTCGGCGAGCATCGCGTCGTGCAAAATTTTCAGGCTGCGCGGCCGCACGCCGAGCTGGTCGCGGATGACGCCGGCGGGAAAATTCGTCGCGCTTTCGCCGCTCGCGGGGTCTTGAGGCTCGATGCGTTCGACGAGGCGCGGCACCAGGACGCTGCCGCCGTTGGCAATCGCCGCATACGCCACGGCCATTTGCAACGGCGTCACGACGATGGCGCCCTGGCCGATGCAGAAGTTCGCCGTGTCGCCATCGTGCCAGTCCGATTGCACGCGCGCGAGCGACGGCAGGTTGCCGCGTGTTTCCTGCCGCGTCGGCAGGCCGAGCTTTTCGCCGAAGTGAAATTTTTCCGCGAGGCGGACGATGTTCTCGATGCCGGTGTGCAAACCGTTCGTGATGAAATAGGCGTTGCTCGAACGTTCCAGCGCGAGCTTGAAATTGTATTCGCCCGGCGGCGCGGTGTCGTCAATCTTCCGCTTGCCGATATAAATGCAGCCTCTGCCGGGCCGCGTCGGATCCGACTGCACTTCGTAAGTTTGTTCGGGATCGAGTCCGTTTTCCAAAGCGGCCAGGCCGACGACCACTTTGAAGATGGAACCGGGCGCGTAATTTTCCTGCGTGGCGCGGTTGATCTGCGGGCGCAGTTCGGGATCGGCCAGATACGCCGGATTATTCGAGACGTAATCCGGGTTGATCGCCGGCGAGGAAACCATCGCCAGCACGTCGCCGTTGCGCACGTCCATCACGACAATCGCGCCCTTCACGTCGCTGCCCTGGTGCCGCGCGAGCGATTCTTCCGCCGCGCGCTGAATGTTCAGGTCGAGCGTCAGCACGACGTTGTGGCCGGCTTCGGGCAAGTCCGGGACATTGTTGGTTTCGCGGTAGCCGAGGTTGTTGACGAGCACGGATTCCTCGCCCGCGTGCCCGCGCAATTCCGTGTCGAAGCCGCCTTCGATGCCGACCTTGCCGCGATAATCCGGCAAGCGATAATTGAAAAAGGATTCCTCGCCCTCGGCGGAGCTGTCGTCCTTCTGCAAATAGCCGAGCAGATGCGCCGCCGTGTCGCCGAATGGATAAACGCGGACGGATTGCGGCTCCAAATCCGCGCCGAGGCCGCCGGCAAAATGCTCCTCGAACCGCGCGATTTGTTCCGGCGTGAGATTTGGCAGGATGGGGTAGGGCATCGCCAGTTCCGTGGCGTAATGGCGGTTGAATTTCGCCGCGTCGAGCGTGAGCGGCTGGCCGAGCCAGCGCCCGACTTCCGCGACCACGCTGGCGGCCTCGCCCACGCGCGCCTGCGTGCGAAGCTGTTCCCATTCTTCGGTGGTGAGCCGGAATTGTTTCAACTCGGCCTTCGTGAGCGGGCGGCGAAGTTTTTTCTCCTGCGCCGCGATGCGCTGCTTCTGCGCGGCGAGCGCGGATTTTTTCAATTCGGTGAAGGCGTCGTCGAACTGCGGCCGCAAATCGTCGAGGTAAAGGCTCAAGTTGTAGCGTGGACGGTTTTCGGCGAGGACGTTGACGCCGGTGCGGTCCAGAATTTTTCCGCGCACGGCGGGCAGGCGGATGCTGCGATAAGATTGCGTTTCAAGATGGTTCTGGTATTCGCGCGATGAAACAACCTGCACCCACCAAAGGCCGACGAGCAAAATGAACAAGCCGCCGGCCAGCACCATCGCCACCGTGCGAAGCTGCAGGTCGTTCTTTTTCAGTTCGTCGAAAATCAGCATGTTATTTTTTCTTCCGCCGGATTTCGCGGTCGAGCCGGAAACTGGGTTCCACCCGCGGCTTGTAGCCGAGCGCGTTGTCGCACCAGTCGAAAAAACCAAAGACCAGCGGCGTCGCCAGCGCGCCGCCGGCGGCCATCACGATCCATTGCCAGAGCGAGCCCCAGCCGATCAACGGCATCTTGCCACCGGTCAGCAAAAGCAAAACCGTCAGCGCGGGCACGAGCGCGCTCGCGGCGGCGCCGAGGATCACCTGCGCGAACGACAGGTCGCGCAGAATAAATTCGCGCTGGAGAAAAACCGGGTAGCCGACCGTCATCAGCGGCAGGATGCTGACGCCGAGCGGATTGGCCGAGAGCGTGTCGAACCAGATGCCGCCGAAGATTGCCAGCAGCGTGACGGTCGCGAGGCTGGTGTTGAGCGCCGCGTAAATCATCAGCGCCGGCAGCAAATCCACCTGCGCGCCGAGCAGGCTGCGCGGCACGGGCAGCACGGCCTCGGCGAACACCGCGAGGAACGCGGTGGCGAGAACCATGATGGGTTGAAATGGTTTCATGGAAATTGCGGATTCATGACCACCCAGACTTGTTCGAGGTTGCCGAGGTTGGCCGAAAGTTTTACGCGCGCCTCGGTGTAAAGGCCGAACTCCACCGGCTGCGCGTCCACGATCTGCCCGATACGGATGCCTTTCGGAAAAATTCCGCCCTGGCCGCTGGTGACGACGTTCTGGCCCGGCTTGAGGTTCGCGCCGCTGGCGAGATAGGTCAGTTCGACGAGCGAATTGTCGAGTGGCCCTCCGGCGCTCAAAACGCCGATGTCGTTCCCCGGATTTTCCACGCGCGCGGAGACGCGGCAGTTGCGGTCGCCGAGCAAAATCACCTGCGAGCGCGTGAGGCCGACGGACGCGACGCGACCGACAAGTCCATCCGTGGTCATCACCGGCAGATTTTCGCGCAGGCCGTCGCGGCTGCCGAGGTCAATCTGCACCGTGCGCCACCAGTTCGCCGGGTCGCGCAAAACGACGTTGGCCAGCTTGAGCTGCCAGGCGGTCTGCTGCGGCCAGCCGAAGTGGGAGCGGAGGTAATCGTTTTCGCGCGCGATGGCGATGGACTGTGACTGCTGGATTTTGAGCTGCTGGTTTTCGCGTCGGAGGTTGTCAATTTGCCGGAGCAGTTCGCGCCGGGGCAACACGCTGCCGGCGAGGTCGGTGGGAAGCTGCTGCGTGGCCGTGGCCAAGCCGAACAGCGGCAAAAACAGGCTGCCGAAGGCGAGCTTGAGGCGCGAGGTCGCGCTCGTTGGCAGGCTCAACAGCACCACTGCCACGAACACCGCCGCGCCGAGCGCGAGATAATTGTTTCGTTTGAACATCCTGCAACTGCGTCCGGTTTTTCAGACGCGCGCAGGTGAACGCGGGGGAAGAATCAATACTTCGCGTTGGTCGCGACTCGTTTGAGGAATTCGATTTCCTGCAAGACGCGGCCAGTGCCTTCGGCCACGGCGCTCATCGGGTCGTCGGCCAGATGCACGGGCAAACCGGTTTCGCCGGCCACCAGCCGGTCAATGCCGCGCAACAGCGAACCGCCGCCCGCCATGACCAGGCCGCGATCCACGAGATCGGCGGCGAGTTCGGGCGGACAACGTTCCAGCGTGAGCCGGATGGATTCCAGAATGCTCGAAAGCGGTTCCTGTAATGCTTCGCGGATTTCCTCGGAACGGATGGTCAGGGTCTTGGGCAGGCCGGCGCTCAAGTCCCGGCCTTTGACATCCATGGTCAATTCCTGTTCCAGCGGAAACGCGGAGCCGATGCGTATCTTGATTTCTTCCGCAGTGCGTTCACCTATCATCATGTTGTAGGCACGCTTCATGTGGGCGGTGATCGTTTCGTCAAATTCGTCTCCGCCCACCCGCAGGCTGCGGCTGAAGACGATTCCCGCCAGCGAAATGATTGCGATCTCGCAAGTTCCGCCGCCGATATCCACGATCATGTTGCCCGCCGGTTCATGCACCGGCAATCCGACGCCAATGGCGGAGGCCATCGGCTGTTCGATCAGATAAACTTCTCGCGCGCCGGCATGGGTCGCCGAATCCTTGACCGCCCGTTTCTCAACCTCGGTGATGCCTGAAGGCACCGCCACCACGACACGCGGGGCGATGAGCTTGCGGTGATGCACCTTCTGGATGAAATGCCGCAGCATGGCCTCGGTGATTTCGAAGTCGGCGATCACGCCGTCTTTCATCGGGCGGATGGCCACGATGTTGCCGGGCGTGCGGCCCAGCATTCTTTTTGCTTCGTCACCGACGGCGAGCACATTGGTCGTGCCCGCCTGAATGGCCACCACCGAAGGTTCCCGCAGGACAATGCCGCGATCCCGCACATAAACGAGGGAGTTGGCTGTGCCCAGGTCAATTCCAATATCGTTGGAAAACAGGCTTTTGAATTGCGCAAACATGAATAATGCCTACGCCGATAGTTAAACGGCTTGGCCGGAAAACGTCAAGCTGTGAATAACTTTTTAATAAGAATGCCGTTTCCCGCCCGTTTTAAGGCGTCTTAAGGTGGTTTGAACCGGCAAAGGTGAAGTTGCAAAGGCCGCATTGATTTGATAGATTGCCTCCATGTTAGTTCCGACCCAGCATCGCTTCACGGTTGAGGATTATTATCGCATGGCGAAAACCGGCGTACTCAAGCCGGACGCGCGCGTGGAACTGCTCGACGGAAGGATTATTGATATGTCACCCATCGGCCCGTTTCACGGCAGCGTCACCAAATACCTGATCCAACTGTTCACCGCCGCCGCCAAAAAGCGGTGGATCACGGCGGTGCAGGATCCGGTGCGCTTGGACGAACATTCCGAGCCGCAGCCCGACCTCATGCTGCTCAAACCCTTCGCCGACTTTTATCGGAAACGGCATCCGCAGCCGGAAGATGTTTTTCTGCTCATTGAAGTTTCCGACACCACCCTGACGACCGACCGCGAGGATAAAATTCCCGCCTACGGTCATGCCGGAATCGGGGAGGTCTGGATCATTAATCTGTCCGACCTGACTATCGAAGTCTATCGCGAGCCGCACTTTGCCGGCTACGGTTCCAAGACCGTGCTGCGCGCCGGGGAAAAAGTCTCTTCGCTGGCATTTCCCGACGCCGTGGTGGACGTGGCGGAATTGCTGAAATAAAATCCAACTGCAAATTAAATAAGGAAGGCAGGAATTCAGGAAACTGATTCCCGCTTTCCTGTTTTCCTAATTTAAACTTGATAGCTTTGTGCTTTTCCTCACGGTGTTTTGAGCCGGTAAAAGCCGCTGGCGGCGGGCGCAGGCAGCGTGACTTGATCTTGCAGATTGGTGAGATTCAGCACTGGCGGATTCGTCACGACCGACCAATTCGTCGTGGACAGGTCGGAACTTTGTTGCAAGACGAAATTCGTCGAGGGAATGGTCCAAGAAAGAATCGCACTATTTGTATTGTGACCTAAATTAAGATTGGGATTTGGGGTGGAATAGGTAGTATAAATATTGTTCCCACCTATTCCCGCCCACCTGTTTTCATCGGCGGACATGGTTATGTCCACCCAATTTCCGGTTGGAGAAGTTTCCTCGATCCAAACAACGCCTTGGTTTGTGGAAAAAAAGATTTTGCCATCAGAATATGCAGCCAACCATTTAGTTCCATCGGCTGATACAGACACACCATTGCAACTGTTGGTTTCAAATGCCGGACTGTTCGAGTTCCAAACAACGCCATAATTTGTCGAACAATAGATTAGACCGGTGGTTGTGCCTGCAAGCCATTGGCGACCATCGGCAGAGCAATTGATAAGAGACCACATTTCCAGAGGAGTGTTGTTTGTGAACCAAGTCGAGCCGTAGTTGGTAGATGTAAAAAACGGTCCCGGCAAAGTTGAAAGCGAATATCCAAATTTAGAATAGGTAAAGTTGTAAATATGCGCCGCAGCTACAATCACACATCCATCGGCAGACGAGGCAGTGCACCACCAGTTTTGCGCTGGCAAGCTGTTTGTTAACCAAGTGCTCCCAGAATCTGACGAAGTGTAGATCAAGCCGGGAGGTGGTGGGAAGGATCCGGCTGCTTCAGCAAAAACTCTGGCGGCGATGATTAAATTTCCGTCTTTCGACATGGCAACTGCCGACCAACCACCTGAGGTGGGAAGGTTTTGGATATTCCAAGACGCTCCGGAATCGTGGGAGAGCCAAATGCCTGAATAAAAATCCGCTCCGGCCAAAATGGTTCCACTTGCCGAACAAGCAACCCCACCCCAGTTGCCATTAGTGGGCGCCTCAGTCGCCTCAATCCAGGTTAAACCGTAATTGGTGGAAATAAAAATTGCGTTGCCAGCAGCAATCAGTTGCTGGCCATCGGCAGAGGAAGTTATACCTAGCCAACTATTATTAGTTGGCGCACCAGTCTGCATCCACGTCTGGGCAAACGAAGTGAAAGCACCGCAAGAGGCGATGACCGCCAGCGCAAAAAGTTGGTTCACTTTCATCGGCTGTTCCCCGAGTTTTCGCTTTTATCGCACAACCCCGGAATTTTGCCAAGCGGCAAATTTGCCTTCTCCTTTGCGTCTTTGCGTTGAAATCATTCCGTGTTTCCCGCATCTTCTCCGCCACGAAATTTCTATGGCTGAAAACGCAAAGCACAATTACGACGGGATCAAAATCAAGACGCTGTCGTTGCTGGATTCGCGGCTTGAGCGCAGGCGGCAAGATGCTATCTTTGTGCCATGAATGAGAGCCTGACAGAGCTTCTGCTGGAGCGGACGAAAAATCTGCCCGCGCAACAACTGCGCGAGGTGATTGATTTTTCCGAGTTTCTTGCGAGCAAGGCGGCGGCGGCGGCGACTGCCCAGCCGGCCCGCGCGCTCAAGGCCTTTGTCGGCGGTGTCAGCCACGGCTCGTTGGCCAGCGGAATAGACGACGAACTTTATGGCCCAACTCTTCGTTGACACGTGGGGCTGGTTGACCTTGCGTGACAAACGTGAGCGCCGCCACGGAGATATGGCGCGGGTTTTTGAAACTTTCCAACAGCCGGAGCACCGCATTTTCACCTCCGATTTTGTTTTGGATGAGGCTTTCACCCTCTTGTTCCGGCGCCTGTCTTTTGCAATTGCCCGCGAGTCAATGGAATCGCTCGTGGCCGGCGTTGAGGAAGGCTCGCTGGTTTCGATTCCCATCACCGGGGCGCGATTCAAGACGGCGCAAGCCCTCCGCGTCCGGTATGATGACAAACCTACCATATCGTTCACCGATCTCACCTCGATGGCGGTCATGCAGGAGTTCAACATTCAAAAAATCCTGACCGAAGACAGTCATTTTGTCCAAGTTGGACTGGGCTTCGAGTTGATCAATTAAATTTCTTACGCCGCTTATTTCCCATGGCTGAAAACGCAAAGCACAATTACGACGAGAGCAAGATCAAGACGCTGTCGTCGCTCGATCACATCCGGCTGCGCACCGGCATGTATATCGGGCGCATCGGCAACGGCAACAACCCCGACGACGGCTGTTACGTCCTGCTCAAGGAGGTCGTGGACAATGCGATCGACGAATACATCATGGGCCACGGCAAAGAAGTGCAGATCGAGATCGCGGACAACCGCGTGAGCGTGCGCGATTTCGGGCGCGGCATCCCGCTCGGCAAAATCGTGGACTGCGTTTCCAAAATCAACACTGGCGCGAAATACAATGACGACGTTTTTCAATTCAGCGTCGGCTTGAACGGCGTCGGCACGAAGGCGGTCAACGCGCTTTCAAAAAACTTTTTCGTCCGCAGCCATCGCGACGGCGAATTTGCCGAGGCGAGTTTCAAAATCGGCAAATTAAAAAAAGAGGACTCCGGCAAAACGAAAGAGCCGAACGGCACGCTAATCGAGTTCGAGCCGGACGAAAGTATTTTCAAGGACAGCGCGTTCAAATTGGAGTTCATCGAGCGCCGTCTGCGGCATTACAGTTATCTGAACGCCGGGCTGAAGTTGATTTTGAAAACGCCGGAGCTGGCCGAGCCAAAAATTTTCCAGTCGCGCCACGGCCTGATGGATTTGGTGATAGAAGACATGGCGACCGACGGCAGCGAACCGATTTACGCGCCGCTGCATTACGCGGGCAAGACGCTGGAATTTTGTTTCACGCACAGCAATTCGCGCTACGGCGAGACGTTTTATTCGTTCGTCAACGGTCAATATACGAGCGACGGCGGCACGCATTTAAGCGCGTTCCGCGAAGGTTTGCTGAAAGCCGTCAACGAATATGCGAATGCCAAATACGAAGGCGACGACGTGCGCGAGTGCATGGTCGGCGCGGTGGCGATCCGTTTGAAAGACCCGGTGTTCGAGTCGCAGACGAAAAATAAACTGGGCAACACGGAAATCCGCACCGAACTTGTAAATAATGTTCGCGAGGAACTGCTGCATTTTTTCCAGCGCAATAAAACCATCGCCGAAACAATCATCGCGAAGGTTGCGGACACGCAGCAGTTGCGTAAAGAATTGCAGCAGGTCAAAAAGCTCGCGCGCGAACGGGCGAAGGCGATTACGCTGCGCATTCCGCAGTTGAAGGATTGCAAAAACCATTTCGACGCGAAAAAGGAAAAAGGCAAGGGCACGATGGTTTTCATCTGCGAAGGCCAGTCCGCCGCCGGCTCAATCACAAGTTGCCGCGACGTGAACAACCAGGCCGTTTTCGTTTTGAAAGGCAAGCCGCTCAATGTCTGGGATCTCAAGCGCGACATCATGTATAAAAACGACGAGATGTATAATCTCATGCAGTCACTCAATGTCGAGGACAACACCGAGGGCCTGCGCTACGACAAGGTCATTCTCGCCACTGACGCGGACGTGGACGGCATGCACATCCGCAATCTGATGATCACATATTTTTTTAAATTCTTCGAGCAACTCGTCCACGATGGACACGTTTATGTGTTGGAAACGCCGCTGTTCCGCGTGCGCAACAAGTCCGAGACGATTTATTGCTACAGCGAAACCGAGCGCGACGCGGCAGTGACGAAGCTCGGCGGCAAACCGGAGATCACGCGCTTCAAAGGCCTCGGCGAAATCAGTCCGAAGGAATTCGCGCAATTCATCGGCAAGGAAATGCGCCTGAGCAAAATCGAATACGCGCCGCGCGCCGAGTCCGCGCCGATCTTCAATTTTTACATGGGCAAGAACACTCCGGAGCGGAAAGATTACATCATGGACAGTCTTGTCGTGCCGGTGGAGGAGTGATTCAAATCAATCGCCGTTTTGATGCGATTCAATTTCCGGCGTGCCGCCGTTTTTTAACCAGCCACGCGCGTTCATCTTTTTCAGCACGCCGGGAAGCCGGCGCACGGCGGCGTTTTCCCGTTTGGCATCTGTTGCCCGGCGGGCGGGCATGCCCCAGACCACATGGCCGGTGGGAACATTCTTCGTCACGAGGCTCAAAGCGCCGACGACGGCCTGCGCGCCAATCTTGACGTGATCCACCACCGCGACGCCGCCGGCCAGAGTCACGTTGTCGCCCAGGCTCGCACTGCCGCCGATGCCGCATTGGCCGGCGATGAGGCAGTTCCGGCCGATCACGACGTTGTGCGCGATCTGAACTTGATTGTCTATTTTCGTGCCGCCACCGATGACCGTTGAATTCAGCGTGGCACGGTCAATCGAAACGTTCGCGCCGATTTCGACCTCGTCTTCAATGACCACGCCGCCAACTTGGGGAATTTTCGCGATGCCGGAAGCCTTGCGCGCGTAACCAAAACCGTCGGCGCCGATGACCGTGCCCGAATGGATGATCACGCGCGAACCGATTTTTACTTTGGAATAAATGGTGATGTTCGGATGCAGCAGGCAGTCCGCGCCCAGCACGACGCCTTCCGCGAGGACGCAATTTGCCAGAATTACCGTGCGATCGCCCACCTGCACGCCTTCGCCCAAAACCACGTTCGGGCCAATGAAAACATCTTTGCCGAGCTGGACACCGGTGCCGATGCGGGCGGAAGAATCAATTCCTGCGGCGTATTTTTTTGGCGCGTGAAAAATAGTCATGGCCTGCGCAAAGGCTTCCCGGCAATTCGCCACGCGGATGAGCGTCTTCGCACTGGTGGCCGTGCCGTGCCGGACAAGAACCACGCCCGCGTTGCCGGCGAACGCCTCTTCGCAGCTCTTGTCGCTTTCGGCGAACGTCACGTCGTTCGCGCCCGCCCGCGCGATGCAGGCCACGCCGGATACTTCCACGTCGCCATCGCCCTCGATGGATCCGCGCAAACGTTCCGCCAATGCTCGTGCAGTAATTTTCATGCGCCGTCCAATTGCTGCAAATCAATATGAGACTCCGCTTCTGAAATTGCAATGACTTCGCGCCGAAATTTCCGTCGGCTCTACTGATTTGCAAAATCTACAGTTGAAAGCTGCGTTCAACTTCGGCTTAATCTCGCCCGCCCATGAGCGCAGCCAAACGTAAAAAAGATTCCGGCCAGCCTGAATTGCCCATCGAAGGCGCGCAACCAACCGCGCCGGTGGAAACCAAGAAGAAAAAATCCGCCGCAAATGGCAACGGCGCGGATCACGTCATCGCCGAAACGGTCGAAACGACAATTGTCCACAAGCCGTTTGACCCAAAAAAACTCGAAGCTGGTTTGCACACGCGCGTGGATCGCGGGTTTTTGGATTACGCGAGTTACGTCATCCGCGATCGCGCGATTCCGAATCTCGCGGACGGCTTGAAGCCGGTGCAGCGGCGCATTCTTTGGGCGTTGCACGAGAAAGATGACGGGCGTTTCATCAAGGTCGCCAATATCGTCGGTCATACGATGCAATATCATCCGCACGGCGACGCGTCCATCGGCGACGCGCTCGTGGTGCTAGCCAACAAGCGTTATCTCATCGAAGGCCAGGGAAATTTTGGAAATATTTTCACCGGCGATCCCGCTGCCGCGTCGCGTTACATCGAATGTCGTCTGACCGAACTCGCGCGCACGGAAGTTTTCAACGACTCGATCACCGATTTCATTCCGAGTTACGACGGGCGCAACAAGGAGCCGGTGACGCTGCCGTGCAAATTGCCGCTCAACCTCATGCTCGGCGCGGAAGGCATCGCGGTCGGTTTGAGCGCGCGGATTTTGCCGCACAATTTCCCCGAACTGATCGAAGCGCAGATCGCGATCCTGAAAAAGCAGCCGTTCAAATGCCTGCCGGATTTTATGACCGGCGGTTTGATGGACGCGCGCGATTATTCGGACGGCAAAGGCTCGGTGAAAGTCCGCGCCCGCATCAAGACGAAGGATGATTCCACGGTGGTCATCACGGAAATTCCGCCGACGACCACGACCGATTCGCTCATCGCGTCCATCGAAGACGCGGTGCAAAAAGGAAAGCTCAAAGTCAAATCCATCAACGATTTCACGTCCGAGAATGTCGAGATCGAAATCAAATGTCCGGCGGGCGTGGATGCGGAGAAACTGGTGGACGCACTTTACGCGTTCACCGATTGCGAAGTTTCCATCGCGAGCCGCATCGTCGTCATCAGGGAAAATCGTCCGGTCGAGTTGACGGTCTCGGAAATCTTGCGCGAAAACACGGAGCAGCTCGTCGCGATTCTCAAGCGCGAACTGGAATTGCGCGAACGGCAACTCCTCGACGAACTGCATTATCGCATGCTCGAACGCATTTTTATTGAAGAGCGCATTTACAAATTGATCGAGAAATGCAAAACGAACGAGGCTGTTTTCGCCAGTGTTTATGAGGGTTTCAAGCCGTTCAAAAAAGAACTCGTCCGAGACATCGTGGACGCGGACGTGGAAAAATTATTGCAGGTTCGCATCCGCAGAATTTCCCTGTTCGACATCGGCAAGCATCGCGAGGAAATGGAAAAGACGAAAACGGAACTCGATGCGACGCGCAAAAATTTGAAAGGCCTCACGAAATATGTTATCGGCCATCTCGAAGCGTTGCTGGAAAAATACGGCCCGCAATTTCCGCGCCTGACGACGAAATCCGCGCGGCACGAGGAAGTGGACGTGAAGGCCGTGGCGTTCAAGTCGTTCAAGGTTGCCTACGACCGCGCGAGCGGCTATGTCGGCTACAAAGTATCCGGCGAGGAATACAAGCTGGAATGTACGAAGTTCGACAAAATCCTGCTCGTGTTCAAGGACGGCACTTACAAGGTCAGCGAACTGCCGGAAAAATTGTTCGTCGGGCCGGAACTTTTTTACTGCGGCCTGCCGGACCGCGAAAAAGTTTTCACCTGCGCTTACACGGATCGCAAGGCGAGTTATCTGAAGCGGTTCAAATTTGGCGGCACAATTTTGAACAAGGCGTATCTGTGCATCCCGGACAAATCGCGCATCCTGTTTTTTGCGCCGGAAACGCCCAAACAACTTTTCATCCGTTACAAGCCCGCGCCGCACCAAAAAATCAACCAGCAGACCTGCGATCCTTCGAAGATTGAAATAAAGTCGCCGAAAACCCGCGGGCGGCAGATTTCCATCAAGGACATTTCCTCCGTCACCGCCGAACCGACGCGCGGCTGGGATGAAAAGGCGGCTACGACGGAAATTGTTTTCGCGTGAAGTGAATTGAAATTGGTGCCAGCGGGTGCGACAGGTTGAACTTTCGCAAAAAGTCTAGCGCTCCCGAATCAAGACAATAAAAAAACGCACGAAAAAAAATCTTCCGCGCGTTATCCGGATGAATTTCCGAATTTATTTTGTTTCCGCCGCCGGTCCGCCCATTTCGTTCCGGATTAATTTTCCGAGCTGGTTCTGCAAAATGGCTTTGGCCTGCGTGGCGTCCAGATCGCCTGTCAGGGCGATTTCCAGTGAGCGCTGGCCGGGATTGCGCAACCCCTGCAGCACGGGGGTCAGGTGGTTGCCGAAGGTCAGCGACAGGGTGCCGCGTCCCTGTGCGTTCGCGCGATCATTCCATAAACAATAAAATACAAAAACAGGTTCTGGAATGTCGTTCAGGGTATAAATGATGAAAGGCAGGCTCAAATCACCCGCCTTAAACCATGTGGCGCCAGAAATCGTCGTCAAAAAGGGACGGATCACTGCCCAGACCACGCCGATGACGGTCTGTTTGTAGCGCACGGCGATGTCGCGCCGGGCGAGGATGATGAACAGCTCGCGGTAACGCCAGAGGTCGCGCCAGTAATTTTTCTCGGCGCGCCCGGATTCGAGGATGAGTTCCATATTTTCTAAAAAGCTGAGACGCTGAAATTAAGAAAGTAGAAAGCAGAAATTTATTTCAGCTTTTTAGCGTTTCAGGATTTCAGCTTTTGGCTGTGGCCTTTTGTTTTCTCCAATCAAGCGCGTTTTCAAAACTGACCAGTTCGCGCAGCAGGGCATTGTAGCGGGAATAGGCATCGCCGCCTTCGCGCAGGAGCAAATCGTACAATTGCAATTCAGATTCAGAAGACTGGCCGGTGGCATTTTCAGACAACAGACCGGCATGACTAAGGCGGGGCCGCGCAATGCGCACGAGGCACGCGGGCACCGTGCAGAGGCCGGATTGAACATCGGCCAGTCCCTGGCGCACGAGTTTTTCACCCGGCAGGCCGCTGATGAGGTCATCGGTTTTCATCGGAAAATTTGGTGACGGCGGCGCGAAAGGCGGCGGGGCCAATGGCCGGATAACGGATGAGTTGCGGTTCGATCAACTGGAACAGTTCGCGCAACCGATTCATTTGAATCAGCCTGTGCCGCAGCAGGGAGCGAACGTCCGCCAAGTCGCGTTCATGTCCGCGTTGAAGTTTGGCCAAAGCCTGGCCATAAGGATCGTAATGAAAGAATTCAACCGGCCCGTGAGCGGCGATGAACAAACTGCGCTCCTGCCAGCCGGGAAGCGCGGGGATAAATTGATCCGGACTGGCCAGTTCCACGTTGATGTCCAGTTCGCTTTTCAACGACGCAATCGCCTCAAACAGGCCGACGGGTTCCGGTTCAGGCTTGATGTCAATGTCAATGGTCATGGGCCGCCAGCCGTATAGCACGGCGGTTGCGCCGCCGGTGAGATAAATGCGTCCCGGCCCGCGCACTTTTTCCCCCAAGGCGACCATGAAAGACTCGACCTTGGATTTGTCAGTTGTCAGACGCATACGAATTAAATTCTGAAACGCTGAAACGCTGAAAGTTGAAATTGGGAAAGTAGAAAGCGGAAATTTATTTCAGCCTTTTAGCGTTTCAGAATTTCAGCTTCTGGCTGGTTACCTCGTAAATTTCGCGAAACACGTCGTCCAAGGTTTTGGTGATGTCCCAGCCGGGATAGTGCGCCTTCATCTTCGAGAGGTCGCTGATGTAGCAGATGTGGTCGCCGGCGCGGTTTTGATCCACGTATTCGTAATTCATTTTTTTTCCGCTCAACGCCGCCGCGCGCTCGAAGGCTTCGAGTATGGAAACGCTGTTGGCGCGTCCGCCGCCGATGTTATAGACCTCGCCGCTGCGCGGTTTTTCATAAAAGGCATGGATAAACCGTGCGACATCGAGCGAGTGGATGTTGTCGCGCACCTGCTTGCCTTGATAACCGAAAACTTTGTAGAGCCTGCCTTCGACGTTGCATTTGACGAGGTAGCTGAGGAAGCCGTGCAGTTCCACGCCGCTGTGGTTCGGGCCGGTGAGACAGCCGCCGCGCAGGCAGCAGGTTTTCATGCCGAAATAGCGGCCGTATTCCTGCACCATCACGTCGCCCGCCACTTTTGACGCGCCGAAAATGCTGTGCTTGCTCTGGTCAATCGGAAATTCCTCGGTGATGCCATGGGTGTAAGTGGCGTCGTCGTAATCCCAGCGCGTGGCAAGTTCCTTGAGGCGGATCGTGTTGGGCCGGTCGCCATAAACCTTGTTCGTGCTCATGTGCGCGAACACGACGCCGGGCATGTGACGTCGCGCGGCCTCGAGCAGGTTCAAAGTGCCGACGGCGTTCACATCAAAATCATCGAACGGACGCGACGCCGCGAGGTCGTGGCTCGGCTGTGCGGCGGCGTGAACGAGCAACGCGGGTTTTAATTGCGCGAGCAGCGCGTCCACGGCCGGGCGGTCGCGGATGTCGAGTTCGTGATGATGAAAATTCTTGTGCGCGGCGAGCAGGCGGCACTGGTTCCAGCGCGTGTCGCCGCCCGCGCCGAAAAAGTCGGCGCGCATGTTGTTGTCCACGCCGTGGACCTCCCAGCCGAGCTGGCAGAAGTGGGCGACAACTTCCGAGCCGATGAGTCCGGACGAACCGGTGACGAGGAGCTTACTCATAAAATGCTGAAAAGCTAAAACTCTGAAACGCTGAAATTAAACTCTGAAACGCTGAAATTCTAACAAACCGACATGGAATGGAGAAAATAATTTCAGCTTTTTAGCTTTTCAGCTTTTAATTAGGAGACAAACCGCCGGACGTGGCGCTCCGGCGGATTTTTCCGCAAAAAGCCATTGGCACCTGCTCTTTTTTTCCTGCACGCACGCTACAAAGACGGCAGCCTGAGAACTAAAACTCTGAAAAGCCAAAAACAGAAATTTTCGATTTGAGCATTTTAGTTTTCAATGTTTCAGCCTATTTCCTTCCGTTCACCCGCCGCCGCCCAAAATCTTCAGCAGGAACGGCAGCATGCGCCGGCCGTTGCGCTCCCAACTCCGCAACGTCTTGACGCGCGACGCCACGAATTTCCGCTGTTCAAGCGGAAGTTTTTGCGCCGCGCCGGCGATGCGGTCCAGGCGCGAGTCGCTGTCTTCAAAATGGGTCAAAATCTCCCGCCTTAAAAAGCGCCCGGCGAGGTTGCGCAGTTCGGCGACGGCCTCGTAATGCGTCCGCCGGTCGCCGCCGACATAAACCGTCCGCACCGCGCCGAGGTTTTGCAGGTATTTCAAGCCCTGGCTGGCCGAGCCTTTGCTCAAATTCAGCCGGTCAAAAAATTCGTCCTGGGGCAGGGGATGAGGGGAAACGAACAGCAGGCCGTAAATCTCGGCCACGGAGGGCGGCTGGTTCAGCGCACGGGAAAGCTGGACGAACAGATGGATGACCTCCATTTCAACCGGGTTCAAGGGGGCGACCTCCGTCGGCCTGTTTTCCACAGGGTTCCTCTTCACGGACAGAAATATGTCAGATCTTCTGGTTTGTTCAATAGAAAATGAAAGATATTTTGGCCCCGCCGGTTCACCAGGCTCCGGTCGCGGCGAATTTCTGAAATTCGGCGTAAATGCCCGCGTGGCTGGCCACCAAGAAACGCGCCAAATTTGCGTTGGCCACAAACCTACGGACGGAGTGAAATGGTGCCAGCGAGTGGAATCGAACCACTAAAATGGGTATTCTCTCGCGTGCCGGTCGGGGATGTTTCAATGCTTTTCATTACCCATGAATATACAGACACAGACCTTTATTTACAAGGATTATTTTGATTTAATGGGTAACTTTCGGCAAGAAAATGTGTGCAAATTCTGTGCAAGGAAAACAGGCTGTGCAAATTCTGTGCAAACCGAAAGATGCGCCCTAATCTGTGCAAAGGCTGTGCAAACTTTGGCGGCGAAAAAGTTAAGGAGTCTCCTTTGATGCTTCCGCCGGCTAGGTTGTCTTACCTTCGTGAGGATTTCTATGCGCCGCCTTTTCAAAAATAAACGCTAATTTCAAATGATAAACGCGAGTATCAAATCCGGTTCACGGCAAATTGACGCGCGCACGCGCCTGATTTTGTTGACGCGCGGACGGTTGCCAGCTAAACAAAAGCGGACTGCGAAAGGGTTTTGAATTATGAAAACGACACTCGCTTTGCTTTTGGTGGTCGCGGCGTTGACGGTTTCCGCGCAAACCAATTTTGACGTTTTGATTTGTAAAAATGCCAGCTATACGAACGCCACAATCACCCGCACAACGCCCGCCTATGCTGTCGTAAGTTACGATGGCGGACTCGTCAGAGTCGCCATGACAAACTTGCCCGATGCATTGCAAAAGCAATTTGGCTACGATCCTGTGAAAGCGGCGGCAATCTTGGACGCCGAGAAACAAAAACGGCTGGCCGACATAAAAGCCCAAGCGGAACGGCAGAAATATATTGCCAGCTTGCGCGGGTCAAATCAGGTGATTCAAGTTCAGGCCGTTGTGGATGATTATGGACAATGTTTCATTTCCAGCCACAACGGCGGTGGTGGTGGGTATTCAGGTCGCCAGCAGGTTTATGTTCTTGGGCTGCCGCAAAGCATCGCCGATTTTTACACGCGGCGAACGCAGTTAAAAGCGGACATAGCCAACCTCGTGGCACAGCCAATCTCTGCGACCGCGAAAGTTTATGGCACTGATGACGATGCGTTCAATGCACAGATGTTGCTCCAAGATACGATTGAAAACGCACGCCGAGATAAGGAAGCAAGATTGGAGCAAATGAACGCTTCCTTAAAAGAAATGAATGACGCCGAATTGGACGCCACTACCATCATCGCATTTCCAACCGGCACGAAGTATTCGGGGTTGCCAATGTGGCAATATGTTGGCACTCCTGATTTGGAAAATAATTCGCCGTAAAGTTGGCGGGTCTATTTTCAGCGCGCCGTCAATTTCCGGCTTACCCATTATTCAAATCCTTACGAGGTTGGCGACGGCATGACACCCGGCCCCATGCCTTCGTTTCCATTGGCCGTTTCCAGCCCGTTTCTTTACACCGCACGATTTGCCAGCAATTCGGCCCTGCCTACGAATATAACGAATTAAGCCGGGCGCGAGTTGCCGCCGGGGGCTTGTTTCGTTTATTTCGTAGCCGCCCGCCATAATTCGCGGGGTGCGCCGCCGGTTTGTTCCTTGCGCGACGTGGCGAGTCCGTAGCGTTGAATCTCCGCCAGTGCGCGGGTGATTTCGTTGGCTGGTTTGTTCCGGCCCGTGGCATCGTGCAAGTCCGTGCGGTGAAGCTCGCCGGGAAATTCCAAACGCAACCGCTCGTGAATGTCCCGCGCCAGCGCGCTTAATCCGCCAAAGATGCACTCCGCCGACGCATGGCAGTATTGCCAAAAGGCGAGCGCGGCTTGCAAGTGCGGCGTGTCCACCACGTCCGCGCCATCGAGCAGCGCGTAAATCAGCGCGAGCCGCCGGGCGTGAGCCGGGGCGCGGCTAGTGACGTTTCCAAGCGTGCCGGGCCGTTCCTGATTCAATCCGGCGTAAATGGAACACCACAAATTTTCCGCTGCCGAGGTGAAGCCGACCAGCCCGCGTGTTTTCGCCAATTTCAGCCGGGCGGAAAGTTGGGTGATCAAGTCTTGGCAATCCGCCGCGCGAAGTGTTCCACCGAGCGGCAACTGCTTGGAACGTTGCGCGCAAATCCAGAGGAAACGATTCGCCACGCCGTTGCTCAAATCATCCTTTGCCAGCTTGGATTTCAATTCGTCAAACGTGATGTGGGCGACAATGGAGACGTGCGGTTCGCTGGCCACTTCGCCGACATTTTTTGCCAGCGTGCGTAGCGTTTTTGAATCCCATGCGTTGCGGAGAATGGCGGAGAGCGTGTTTTCCTTGCGGGCAAAGACAGACAGGACGGAAGCAAATTCGCTTTCCGTCACAAAGAGCCGTTTGTCCCGCGCGCCTTCATCCTCAATTACGCCTAGCTCGTTTCGCTTGGCGTCACGGATCGCGTGGACAACACCTTCGCCGCTGACGAGTCCGCTGCTGACAAGGTTTTTACGCCAATCCAAATCCGCGCCTTCAAACAGGGCGAGAATCCGGTCAAGGCTTGTGCCTTTGCGGGCGACGGAAGATTGGCCGACAATCACGGCAAACTCGTTGGTGAAATGCGGCGTATCTTCCGCCAGCCAATGCGCCGCGCGCCGGGCGGAGTTGCCAAAGGCCAAAAGGAATTGCGCGAGCAACGCGGCGGGATCGGATTCTGTGTGCGGCTCAATGCGCCGCACAATCTCGCCAGCCAATCCGTGAAAAGCGGCAGGCTTCAAGGTTGCAGGCCACGGCGAGCCATCGTAAAGAGCGGGTGCTGCTTCATCTCCGCCAGGATTATTTGCGCCGTTCAAGATTTGCACGCCGCCGGGTTTGTAAATGTGCGGTGTATTCATGGCAGCATCCTTTCCACGCGGGCGAAACTCGCCGCTTCCATCAAAAGTGAATCGTTCAAATCTTTTACCGGCTGGCCGTCCACTTGCACCAGCCCGGCGAAGGTGAAGGCGTCCACGTCCGCGCCAACGGTTGCCAGTTGCGCGGCCCAGCGTTCCACCGCGCCACGGCCCGCGCTGTCATCATGGCCGAAAATGCGGACACGTTTGCCGGCGAACATGGGCAGGGCGTCCGCGTGAATCCGCTGGCTGGCGCCCAGCATCGCCACGGGTGCGCATTGTGCGTCCCGCTGGGTGCGATGCGTGGCTTGCTCCCACAAGGCGAGATAATGCGCGGCTAGAAAATCCCCGCCGCCTTCGCATAGGGCGACGGCGCGGAAGTTTTGCGCTTCCGTGATGCCAATGGGCCAGCTCGCCCATGAGCCGGGCAGCGTCCATGCTTTCGGATTTCCTTCAAGATGATTCCATGCTTGCGCGTCCATCCGCCGGGCCTGTGCGTTCACGCGCGCGGCGTCGGTGATGATCCACGCGGGGCAATCCTTCAGCTTGGCAAACCAGAGCAATCCGCGTTCACTGGCTAATTCAATTCCTTCCCGGCCAATGTTGCGCAGGCGGGCAAGACGTTGAATTTCATCCGCCGTCCCGCGCCGGAAATCCGGGAAGCCGGGCCGGGGCTTGGCGTCCGCCGGACGCGGACACGCGGCGCGCGGCGCGGGCGTGAAATGTCCGCCGGCCAGTTCAATGAATTTTTTGCAGGCGTCTTTTTGCGACAGGCCGGATGCCCGTTGGAAAAAATCCACGGCGTCGCCCGCTTCACCCGTCGCGAAGTCGTTAAACAAAGTGCCGTCCGCGTTCACGGAAAAACTGGCCTTGTGGTCTTCGCGCCACGGGGAATGGCAGCTTGCCGACGGTTTGCCGGGATAGTTGAAATGCAGCCAGAGCCGGTGAATGTTCCACCGCGCCTTGGCGTCTTGAAGGGATAAAGGTTGCATGGCTGGATAAGGTGTTTGTGCCTTGCCAGCGTGCGCGTTTGTGGTAGCTTGAAGCCGTCGAAAGTTTCACGCCCCGCGCCACGCCAGCCGGGGCTTTTTTATTTTCCGTTTCCGTTTCTTTCCAAGCGGAGCAGCGCGGCTTGGACATTGGGCCACGAGTAGATTTTTTTCCGCGCGATTTTTACCACGGGAATTTTGCCGGCCTTAATCCAGTTGAACAGGGTTTTGCGGCACACGGGCACGCGCTTTAAGATTTCGTTTTCGGACAGGAACGTGTCCTGACTCGCCAATGTCGTATTCGGTATTGAATCAATCATACGCTAATTAAAGCGCATGATTGGGTGGAAGTCGGAAACTAGGACACGTCCTGAAAAGGTTGTCCGAATTTACAAAGCTGAATCATCAAACTTACGGATTTCGGGGCGTCCGCGCTGTAGTGCTGTTATGAGTCCGATGCTCGCCATACGCTCGGCACGTTTCCGAAGCGCGCTGCCTTTTTGAGCCATGCCCTTCCAATCACGGTTAAATGCCACTTCCAATTCATCCTCATTCATACGGTAGTAATTATTCGTGATCCAGCCGCAGGCAAGCTGCCAGTCTCGTTTGTCCACGTTCCCTTTTTTGGAGTTCAATACGTCGGACATTAACTGTAGATAATTTTCGTCCCGCCAAAGTTCTGCCGCTTCATCTTCTGGCAATGTTGGCGGGCTGCCAAAAAGCAATTTGTGGTCTGCAATGTAGGCGAGCCAAGACTGTTTTTTGCAAGCTGCAATTTCGGATTCTGATTTTGCTAACTTCAATTTATCGGTGGCCGCAAAAAGATGCGGCCACTCTCTGCGGAGCAGTTCTTTCAACACGTCTTGCTGGTTTTTGTAATGGTCAACTTCTTGCTTTTCATGGGGCAAACGGCGCGGGAATTTTTCCAACTGTTCGACCGCTCGCGCATTGCTCTCCGCCTTCAATTTTTCCAGTGCATCGTCACTTTCACTGACGATCAAATCCAATACCCATTTTGCCAAGCTATTCAGTCCGACTCGCTCATCTTGAATGGAAGCGACTTCAGGCGGCAAAATACCAAAGTAAAATTCTTCGACGATGTTTTGGTGTGTTCGTTCGCCACGTCCAACGCTTACCCTGTGGAGTTTTTGCCTATCGGCGGCTATTTCCGCGAATTCGCCGGGGTTGAGTTTGACAAGTTCTTTGCAACTGAAAAAAAAATCTTCGCGACTCACGAGTTCAGGGTAAGCCCAAATGCCTCGGTCAATTTGAAAAGTTGTCAGAATCGCCCGATTGACGGAAATTTTATTAGCACCCTCGCCGCGAAAAATTTCGACGACGCACGGCGGCTGATCTTGTGACACCATTTCGGGCGAGCGGGGTATTTCATAAAAACTGTTTCGGATATGAGACAATTCGCCATTGACCGCGAATCTTCCAAAGCGCACGTCTTTGATCCTCCGTTTAATGTAGATGCCTTCGCCGCTTGGTTGTGATTCGGAAAAATTCATCACGTCACGGTTTGCGGATAATGCGCACCAGCGCGGCGAGAATCAGGCTTAACGAGATAACCACAACGCCAAGCCCGGCCTCGACGGTTGCGGTAATTTGCCGGATGGCTCCGGCTTCAGGATGTTGCTCTGAAGCCGCTGCGTTGCAGCCGTCCGCAACCATGACGCAGCCGACACCCAGCAAAAGCACCGCGCCAATGTCCAACAGCACCGCGCTATACGGTTTTGAAGGCTGTAGTTTGGCGGACGGCGGTTTAGAAGTTGTTGGATTCGCGGGCGGATTCACAAATTCGCGCGGCGGTGCGCCGGGCTTTTTGGCGATTGGCGGGAAGCTTCTGCCACAAGCTTCGTTCGGGCAGGTGATCCAGTCCGTTGCAATTTCGGCTGTCACCTCGATGCGCTGGCCGCAGAATGGACATTCGGCTTTGATTGTTTGGGGTGCGCTCATAGTTTGGCCTGTCGCAACGGAACTACGTTCTTTGCCGCTTCCGGCGGATTCACGTTGAACCATTTTTCCGCGTCGGCTTTGGTGGCGAGTCCCTTGTAATGCGCGTGAATCATGGCCGGGGAATTGCCCGCTTGCGCGGCGGTCAAATTTTCATTTGAGTGCAGCGCGAAATGGTAGGTGCAAAAGGCGTGCCGCAATCCGTTGAGGCGGTCAGGAATTTTCAGGGACTTCCGCAGTTTCAAATAAGTGTGTTGGAACGCATGGACGCCCGCCGGATAAACTTTGCCGGCAGTCAGTGTGCGGAATGGTTCAAGCCATGCGGCAAGGGCAGGGCAGGTTGCCACAAGGCGACGCTGGCGGGTCTTGGCATTGCGGGCGGTAACTTCAATGTGTCCCTCGACGCGCCACACGTCCGCCCAATCCAGCCGCATGATTTCTTCGCCGCGCAATCCGGCAAGCCCGGCAATGGCGATCACCGGGCGCAATTCCGCGCTGGCATTGCCCAAAAGCGTCTGCAATTCAGCCGGGCGGAAAAAATCGGCTTCCGCCGCGTCCGCAATTTCAATCGCCAGACAATCGGCTTCCAACAGGCGATGATTGACGGGCAGATAATCTTGCCGGGCGCACCATTTCAGGAACATTTTCACCGTGGCGCGGCGGTGGTTTCTCGTTTTGGGCGTGAATTCTTTGAACGTCTTGGCGTAGGCGGTCAGGTGTTCCTTGCTCAAATCGCAAACCGCCGTTCCGGGGAACGTGTGGGCAAATTCGCGCAGCCATGAATTGACATGCACGGCGTAGGTTTCCGACAGTTGCGCCCGTTTGCCGTCTTTGGCTTTGGTCTTGTGCTGGCGTCCGGCGATAAATTCCTCGACGGCTTCCGTGATGTCTCTGCGCTTCACGCTGACCACGGTGCGCATGAAACCGTCCACGGCTTCGCCCATTGAGTAGGAGCCGGGCAGCTTGGCAATGTTGTCGGCAAATTCGGAAACCGCGCCCAGCAGCGTGAACTTGCGCCCGGTGGTTTGATACAGGGTGTTGAGACGTTCAAGCGCGGCAAGGGCGTCGCGGGATTGGCTGGCGTTAAAGGCGGCGGCTTGTGAACCGTTCGCCATGTCGCGCACAATGCGCTCGGCGGCGGTCTTGGCGTCGGAATAGGCGGCGAACGTCTGCATCTTCCGCTTGCCGGCGGCGGTGTAGGCGACGCGGTAATAAGCGAACTTTCCCGCAGGCGCGTAAATTTTCGCCTTGCTGGTGCGGTGCCGTATGGTGACGGGGAATCTCACGCGACGGTCAGCGGTTCGGGCGGGATTCTGTGCAAATTCTGTGCAAGAATCCGGTTCACCTTCGATTTTGCTTGTATTTATGGTGCCAGCGAGTGGAATCGAACCACTGACCTCGGGCTTATGAGTCCCACGCTCTAACCAACTGAGCTACGCTGGCCACCGGAAAACGGAGGGACATTTTGCGCACAAAAAGCGCGCTGTCAAATCCGAACCGCGCGCCGAAAACCCGCTTGGCCAAAATTCCGAACGCCGCTAGACTCCGCCCGTCCGAATCCCAAATTCATGAACCACCGCCCTGCATCGCGTTTCCAGAAACCGCCGCGCTCGCGCTACGCGTTCCTTGCGTTCTGTTTTTTTTCGCTGCTCGCCGCCTTCACGGTTTTGCGCGCCGCGCTGTTTTTCAAATTTGAAACCGCGCGCGTCCTGCCGTGGAACGTGCTGCTCGCCTTTGCCGCCGGATTTTACCGCGATGTCATCGCCGCGCTGTGGTTCATGCTGCCGCCGCTGGCGTGGTGTTTCGTCATCGGCAACCGGCCGTTCGCGTCGCTCGTCCACCGATTGTGGCTCCGGTTTTCCATGACGCTGCTCTGGGCGGTGCAAGTTTTTTTCCTGGCGGCGGAATTTTTCTTCTTCGACGAATTCAAGTCGCGCTTCAATCCCGTGGCGGTGGACTACTTGGTCTATCCGCGCGAAGTGTTCATCAACATCTGGGACGCGTATCCCGTGCCCGCCGTCGTGGGCGGCTGCGTGCTGCTCGGCGCGCTGTGGATGTGGCTCGCCGGTCGGCTGTGCAAAACGATGTGGACGCAGCCGGTCTGGGTCGGAACCAGATTTTTGTGGTTCGCCGGCGCGCTGATTTTATTTTTTGGCTTGAGCCGGACGATCAATTTGAATCCGCCGCAGGTCAGCGACGACCGCACGCTCAATGAAATCGCCAACAACGGATCAGTCTCCTTTTTCGCCGCCGCGTGGACGCGCAACCTGGATTACCCGACGTTTTACAAAACGCTGCCGCGCGAGGAAGCCTACGCGCGCGTGCGCAAAATGCTTTGGTCCACGAACGCGACGTTCACCGGCGGCGCGGACGACATCACGCGGAAAATTTCCGGCGACGCGTCGCGGCCAAAATTGAACGTCGTCATCCTGCTCGAAGAAAGCCTCGGCTCGGAATTTTGGGGCAGCCTCGGTCGCAAGGGCGAAACGCTGACGCCGCGAATGGACGCCCTCGCGGTGAACGAAGGTTTGCTGTTCGACAACATTTACGCCTCCGGCAACCGCACGGTGCGCGGGATGGAGGGCGCGCTGGCGTCGTTCCCGCCGCTGCCCGGCGACGCCATCGTGCACCGCGACCGTTCGGAAAACGTCGAGACCCTCGCGCGCGTGCTCAAGCGCGACGGCTACGGCACGATGTTTCTTTACGGCGGCCACGCGATGTTTGACAACATGAAACCGTTCCTCGACGCCAACGGTTACGACCGCATCGTGGACGAAAAAGATTTTCCGAACCCGTCGTTCGCAAATGTGTGGGGCGTGGCGGACGAAGATTTATACAAGGGCGCGATTGAACAATTCCGCGCGTTGAGCCAGACAAACCGGCCGTTTTTCGCGACGATTTTGTCCGTGTCGAACCACAAGCCCTACACTTATCCGAAAGGCCGGATTCCCGAAGACCCGAACGGCTCGCGCGAAAACGTCGTCAAATACACCGACTGGTGCCTCGGACAATTTTTCAAAATGGCGAAGCAGGAGGCGTTCTGGACGAACACGATTTTTGTGGTCATCGCCGACCACGGCGCGCGGGTTTATGGCAGCCAGGCCGTGCCGATTTTTTCCTACGAAATTCCGATTGTGATGCTCGGCCCGGCGGTCGTGCCGCAGCCGCAGCGCGTCCACGCGCTCGGTTGTTCGCTCGACCTGCCGCCGACGATTCTCGGATTGATTGGCCGGCCGTATGAAACGTTGTTTTTCGGGCGCGACCTGCTGAACGATCCGCCGGAAACGTTGCACGCGCTGCTGAACCACAACCGCGACATCGGCATGTTCGCGCAAAACCGGATGGTCGTTTTGGGTTTGCAAAAAAAAGTGGAATTTTATGCCGGCAATCCGCATGAAATAAATTTGCAACTCACGCCGCAACCATCGCCGGAAGATTTGGAACTGGAAAAAAACGCGGAGGCCATTTTCCAGGTGGCCGATGAACTTTACATGCAGCGGCAGTATCACCTTGACCCGTAGCGGCTGCCCGGCGAGAGCCGCATTTTAATTTCCAGAATAAATACGGCGGTCAGCCGAAGCGCCGCAGCAATCTATTTTTTCGCCGCCGCGATGAATTTCTTCAATTGTTCCGTTTCAAATTCCCTGCGCCACAACGCGCCGACCGGAATCGGCGGCAGCGCGGGCTTCAACGGAATCAATTTCACCCGCGCCCCGACGATGCACGCTAGGCTGCTTGGGACGAGCGCGATGCCGCGTCCGGCCTCGACGGCGGCGATGATGCTGCTGCCGTCTTCATGCTCCTCGGCAAAACGCGGTTTATGACCAATGGCGGCGAACAGCTTGACCACCTGGCCGTAGGCTTCGGGATAATTCTTGCGCGTCAGGCCGATGAGCGGTTCGCGCGCGACTTGCGGCAACGTCAGCGTGCGCGACTTGGCCAGCGGATGCAGCGGCGACACCGCCACGCAGATCGCGTAGCGCGCGAATTCGACGAAGGAAAAATTGCGCAATACTTTTTCCGGCGGGCGCGCGGTGAGCGCGACGTGCAATTTTTTTCCGCCCAGTTGCGCGAGCATTTCTTCCGAGGACAAATCATGCAGCGTCACGCGCACCTGCGGAAACTCGCCCTGAAACGCGCGCAACATCGGCGGCAAAATTTGCACCGTGAGCGACGGCGCGTAGCCAACGTGGATTTCGCCGCCGCCATCGCGCGCGACGGCACGGGCTTTTTTCACCGCGTCATCCGCGCGGAGCAAAACAGCTTTGGCTTCCGCCAAAAAAGTTTTTCCCGCCGCCGTCAGCTTCAGTGATTTAGCGCTGCGTTCAAACAGTTGAAAACCGATTTCGTCTTCGAGGTCGCGGATCTGCCGGCTCAAGCCCGGCTGTGAGACGTGCAATTTCAGCGCCGCGCGCGAGACATTTTCCTCCTCGGCAACGGCGACGAAGTAACGGAGATGGCGTAATTCCATACTTGAAAAATCTATAACCCCAACCCGTCCCTGAAATCATGGTTATGCAGCAGCTTGGCCAAATTGGCCAGCGTGTGTTGATGCTTTTGGAATTGTCCCTGTGGAACTAGAAACAACATCACTAGGCGGACGGACTTGCCATCCAATGCCTCGAATTGAACTCCGTTGCGCGAACGTCCGATAGCTCCGATGACTTCAGAAACTAAATTAGTTGAAGCGTGAGGTATTCCGATTCCAAAGCCGATTCCTGTGCTCATCGCAGATTCACGTTTTATTACGGCATCTGTAATTACTTTTCGGTCTTCGGACTTGATTTTACCTTGCGCCACGAGAGCACCGATTAATTCATCAATTGCCTGCCAGCGGTTTTCGGCTTGCAGTTCAATTACGACAGGCTTCGGGCCAAGAAAATCGTTCAAATCCATTTCTGCCAGCGAGCATACCTAAAAGTATGGTGTCCGTCCAGATTGGTGCTGGAAACGGCAGGGAAACACCCCATTGGATATTTGCTCTAGTGGTATTATGATTTGTGGCGATTGGAAGCGGGCAGTATTGTGCTGATCCGTTCCTTGCATTTTTAAGGCGAATTTTTTGGCCAAACCGCCAACCGAATTTGGCGGAAGGCATATTCGCCACATGGTGGACGCTTGACCAAGCGATTAAAACCAGTCCGGGAGGAATTGCCGAACCAAAACAGATTACAGTATTAGAAATGAAAGATTCCAAACCAGTTTGCAGGGAATTACCAGAAGCGGAAATTGACTTACATAAAGAAGCGGTGACAAATGCAGAAAATCATTTGAAGGAATTTAACTTAAAGCCACCAGCGGCAGCACCGCCAATTCCAGCACCCCCATCTGCCAAATAAATTCATTTCTCATTTACAAAGAATTTGCCCCAGCAACAAACTAGGACACCACGACCGTAATTTCGCCTGCATTTTTATTTTTGATAGAGCCAACTTCTTTCAACGCAGTTTCTAAACTAGAAACCGACCTTTGCGCTTCAGCTTCAAAAAAGCTAATCATATCCCACAAGCTGATAAGCGTTTTGGGGCGAAGTGGCAAGAAAACAGGTGGCTTTGTGGGGATTATACTATTCACGATTGGACTCCTTTCCAGCACCAATCTGGACGGACACCATACCTAAAAGTTATTGTCAGGCAAGAAACATGGTATTTCCGCAAACGGAAAACCGCGCGCATAGTGGTCACATGAAAATGATTCGTAAATCAAATGAACGGGGCCACGCCAATCATGGCTGGCTGGACAGTTATCACACTTTCAGCTTCGCGGATTATTATGATCCGCAGTGGATGGGTTATCGCAGCCTGCGCGTCATCAACGACGATCTGGTGATGCCCGGCATGGGCTTCGGCACGCATCCGCATCGCGACATGGAAATCATCAGCTACGTCTTGAGCGGTGCGATTGAGCACAAGGATTCGATGGGCAACGGCCGCGTCATCCGCGCGGGCGAATTTCAATACATGGCCGCCGGCACCGGCGTGCAGCATAGCGAATTCAATCCGTCGAAGACCGAGCCGCTGCGCCTGTTGCAAATCTGGATTCAGCCGGACGCGAAAGGCGTGAAGCCGCGTTATGCGGAAAAAAATTTCGCGACCGCGCCGACGGGGAAATTGAACCTCGTCGCGAGCAAGAGCGGGCGCGATGGTTCAATTGCGATCCATCAGGACGCGGAGTTGTCGTTCGCTAAATTGGACGACGGACAGGCGGTGGAATATCCGCTCGCGGCGAAACGCCACGCGTGGGTTCACGTCGTCGAGGGGGAAGTGTCCGTCAACGGCACCACGCTCACCGGCGGCGACGCCATCGGCGTGAGCGACGAAAACGTGCTGAAGATTTCCGCCGCGAAACCGTCGCAGGTTTTGCTGTTCGATCTGAACTGAAAAACAAAGAAATCAAATGCGTTCCGCGATGCGGGATTCACCCCATTGCGGAACGAGAAACCAAAACTGATAAAATAAAAACTATGAGTGCCATCACTTCCACCCAACTGCTCGCGCAACTGAACTGGCGTTACGCCACGAAACAATTTGATCCCACCCGAAAAATCAGCGCCCCGGATTGGGCTGCGCTGGAAGAAGCCCTTTTGCTGACGGCGTCTAGCGGCGGATTGCAACCGTGGAAATTCATCGTCGTGACCGATCCGGCGGTGCGTGCAAAATTGTTGCCGGCAACTTATGGTCAGCCGCAAGTCAGCGCCGCGTCGCATCTCGTGGTGTTCGCGTCCAAAAATAATTTCAGCGAGGCGGACGTGGATGCGCATTTAAAAAATGTGGCGAAAGTGCAAGGCGCGCCGATTGAAGCATTGGCACCATTGCGCGGAATGTTGGTAGGCGGGATCGTCAAGGCGCAGGACGAAGCCGCGCGCAACGCATGGGCGCGCAATCAGGTTTACATCGCGCTGGGAAATTTTCTCACGAGCGCCGCGCTATTGGAAATTGACGCCTGCCCGATGGAAGGCTTTGACCGCGCGCAATACGACGAGATTCTTGGCCTGAAAGCAAAAGGACTCGCTTCAGCGGTGATCGCCACGGTCGGTTATCGCCTGCCGACGGACAAATATGCGAGCGCGCCCAAAGTGCGTTTTCCGAAAGAACAAGTTTTCATCTCCGTGTAAAAAATAAAAACCTCGAAACCAAAAACAAAAAAATGAAAATCGCCACCATCATCGCCCGCACGCTGCTCGGACTCATCTTCGTCGTGTTCGGACTCAACGCGTTCTTTAACTTCATTCCCATGCCGCCGCCGAAGGGCGAACTGGCCGGGGATTTTATGAAGGCGCTATTCGTCAGCCATTATCTTTACGCCGTGAAATGCTTTGAGATTTCCGGCGGACTGATTTTGTTGAGCGGACGTTTCACGCCGCTTGGCCTCACGCTCGTCGGTCCGGTCATCGTGAACATTTTGTTCTTTCACACGTTTCTCGATCCGTCCGGCCTGCCGCTGGCCTTGGTGCTCGTCGTGCTCGCACTGTTTTTGCTATGGCGGAACAAAAGTGCTTTTGCCGGATTATTGAGGAAGTAAAATTTATGCAGCTCGGCATAGACAGCTTCGCGGCGAATTTTGCGGGCACAGACCGCAACATCACCGGCTCCGAAAGTCTGCGGCAGTTAATCGAGCGCATAGCGCAAGCCGAACAAGTTGGGCTGGATGTGTTCGGCGTGGGCGAACATCATCGCCGAGAATTTCTCGACTCCGCGCCCGCCGTGATTCTCGCAGCAGCAGCGGCGCGGACGAAACGCATCCGGCTCACGAGCGCGGTCACAGTTTTGAGCGCGGCGGATCCGGTGCGCGTGTTTCAAAATTTCGCGACGCTGGATCTGCTCTCGCAAGGTCGCGCGGAAATGGTCGTCGGGCGCGGCTCGTTCACGGAATCGTTTCCGCTGTTCGGCCTCGCGCTGAAAGATTACGACTCGCTGTTTGCCGAGAAACTCGATTTGCTTCTCAACATTCGCGAAAACGAATTTGTCCACTGGTCCGGCAAACATCGCGCGCCGCTCACGGGCCAGGGCGTGTATCCGCGTCCGTTGCAAAATCCGATTCCGATCTGGCTCGGCGTGGGCGGCACGCCGGAATCTTTTGCGCGCGCGGGCGCGCTGGGTTTGCCGTTGATGGTCGCGATCATCGGCGGCGAGACGCATCGCTTTCGTCCGCTCGTGGATTTATATCGCGAGATGGGTAAGCGCGCCGGCTATTCGCCCGAACAATTAAAAGTCGGCGTTCACGCGCTGGGCTATGTCGCGGACACCACGAAAATTGCCAGCGATGAATTTTTTCCCGGCTACGCGCGCAGTTTCACGGACATCGGCAAGGAGCGCGGCTGGCCGCCGGTGACGCGCGCGCATTTTGAGGCGGCGCGCAGTCCGCGCGGCGCGCTGCTCGTGGGCGGTCCCGAAGAAGTCGCGGAAAAAATTCTCGCGCACAGCGAGTCGCTCGGCGGCATTGCGCGCATCAGTTTTCAGATGGACGTGGCCGCGCTGCCGCACGCGAAACTGATGCACGCCATCGAACTGCTCGGCACGCGCGTCGCGACGGTGCTGCGCGCGGAAACGGTTCTAAAACCCTGACACAAAAATTTCACAAAGCGCCGGTTGGCAGGAGTGAAGAAAGTGTGTTAGAAATTGCGCGGCAGAAACATCGCTTCTGCTTTTGCCTGAACCGAACCAATAAACCAAAATAAAATTATGCCAACCGTATCTATCATTTATTTTTCTGGCACCGGTCACACGACCAAACTGGCCGAGGCCGTCACCAAGGGCGCAGCGTCCGTCGCGGGTGTGAAAACAAATCTCATTGCCATCAGCGGCGACGACATCACCAAGGGCCGTTACGCCAACGATGTGGTGTTCGCGCAGCTCGACGCGAGCGACGCGATCATCTTCGGCAGCGCGACTTACATGGGCGGGCCGGCGGCGCAGTTCAAGGCGTTCGCCGACTCGTGCGGCGGGAAATGGTATTCGAGCGCATGGAAGGATAAAATTTCGGCAGGTTTCACCGTTTCGAGCGGGCCGAGCGGCGACAAGCTGAGCACACTGCATTATTTTTTCACGTTGGCGATGCAGTTAGGGATGGTCTGGATCGGCCTGACCGAACTGCCGAATCCCGCGACCGGCATCAACCGCTTGAGCAGCTACAGCGGCGTGATGGGCCAGGCCGGCCAGGAGCCGGTGGATGTCGCGCCCAACGCGGCGGATAAACAGACCGGCGAAATTCTCGGCAAACGCGTGGCGGAATTCGCGGTAAAATTAAAGAAATAATTTTTCCGCCGTGGTCGCTGCGCGTTTGCGGGTTTGCTGCGGAAATAATTTTTCCGCGCCGGTTGCCGGAAATTCGAAATGAGGCGGTTCCGCATTTTGCTGGAATTGCGTCCGTGAGTTCGGCTACTGTCAGGCGTGCGTCATTGCGGGTATTTTTTCATAAACCAAATCCGGCGGACAGCGGCGTGTTTCAGCTTGTTCGCCTTGGTCTGCCTGCCCGCCCTGATCGCGGGGGCGCAAACGCCGAACGCCGCCGTGACCGGGCCGCCGGAGCTGGCGCGGCAGTTCGACACGAATGACCCGACGAGCCTGCTTTATTCCGCGTTGTGGCATCAGGAAGCGAACCAGGTCAACGCGGCGGTGCGTGATTTGAAAAATTCCGGGGCGCTGAACGGCCATCGTTCGGTTTGCCGCCCGGACTTGCCGCTGGACGAGGCTGCGGCGTTGCGCGGCGCGAATCTGGCGGGCATTTACCATGACGCCGGGATGGATGCCGTGAGCGTGCGCGAAGCCACGCGCGCGGTGAATTACGATTACGCGAATTATTCGGCCCATCTTTTTCTGGCCGACAGCTACAACCCGCTGCACGACCCGGATCAAATTGACCCGCGGGTCGCGACGGCGTGGTCGAGCGAATTTTTGCTGGCGAACCTGCTGGCCTCGGCGGGCGCGGGCACGTTGTCGCAAACCGCGCCGCGCCGGGAATATGCCAGACTGTTTCAGCCGGACGATTTTGGCGTCGCGTCCAGCACCGGCTATTCCACTCGTGGCGACTGGACGCAAGCCGGTTCGCAATTCGGAAACTTCGGAAATTTCGGCTACGCAGTGGACACGTTCTACGGTTCGGCCAACGGCTGGCAGCCCAACAACGCGCAGGAACAACTCACGGTTTCGACGCAGTTGAAATGGGACTTCACGCCGCGCGACTCGGTTTATTTGCAGGCGGTTTATTACGACGCCTCGGCGGGTGACTTGAACGAATTTTATAATCCGCAAAGCGCGGACTTGAGTTTGCGCACGGACGAGACGCAGGCGCCGCTGCTGCTGCTCGGCTATCGCCACGAATGGTCGCCAGGCGTGGAAACGCTCGCGGTGGCCGGCCGGTTTGACGACACGCTGAACGCGACGTCCGCCGACGAACCGGTTTTGTTGCTGGCGGGCGGCGGTGGCGGCGTCATCGCCGTGCCCACGCCGGCACTGCCGGCGGCGGCGTATTCCTATCGCAGCGCGCTGGAAATTTATTCCGCCGAAGGCCAGCAAATCTGGCAGAAGGAAAATTACGGCTTGGTGTTTGGCAGCCGCGCGCAGTTCGGCACGTTTGACACGCAGGCCGCGCTCGGCCCGTCCACGCCCACGCAACTGGCGAGCCTGACGCAGACGACGTTGCTGGCGTTTGCCACGTCGCCCGTGCGGCAGGATGTTTCGCCGGAGTTCGCGCGCTGGACGGGTTACGGCTACGGTTACTGGCAGGTGGTGGAACCGCTGCAACTTGAAGCCGGGTTGAGCTACGAATATTTGAAGTCGCCGGCCAACTACACTGCCGCACCCGTTTCCGGCGGCGAACAATCGCAAGACCAAATTTCCCCGAAAGCGGGTTTCACCTGGACGCCGAAGCGCGACACGACCGTGCGGTTCGCCTACACGCGTTCGCTTGGCGGCGTGAGCCTTGATCAAAACGCGCGGCTGGAGCCAAGCCAGGTCGCGGGGTTCAACCAGTCGTTTGGCGCGCTCATCCCGGAATCGGTCGCCGGTCCGGCTGCCGGGGAAAAAATGGAGACGTTCGGCCTCGCGCTCGAACAAAATTTTAAGACCGGCACTTATCTGGCGATTGAAGGCCAGATTTTGGATTCAACGGTGAACCAGACCGTCGGCGTGGTGGACTTGCTGCCACCCTTCATTCCGCCAAGCTATGCGCCCGCCGGCACGTTGCGGGAACTGGATTACACGGAAAAAAATCTCATCCTCACGGCCAACCAGCTCGTGGCCGACTGCTGGTCGCTGGGGATGCGCTACGAGTTGAGCCAGGCGGATCTGACGACGAGTTTTCCGGAAATCCCCGCGTCCGTCTCCAGCGCCAGCCACACGGAGAACACCGCCACGCTCGACCAGTTCACGATGTTCGCCGTCTTCAACCATCCCTCCGGCCTGTTCGCCCGCGCCGAAAGTTCCTGGTATTCGCAAAGCAACGACGGCTACAACCCCGCGCTGCCGGGCGACGATTTGTGGCAGGTCAATTTGTTTTGCGGCTGCCGGTTCTGGCATCGCCGCACGCAGGTGCAACTCGGCGTGCTGGACTTGAACGGCAGCGATTACCACTTGAACCCGCTCAACCTCTACGCCGAACTGCCACGCCAGCGCACGTTCACCGTCAACTTTCAATTCACGTTTTGACCGGCGGTTTGGACGCGGCAAAAATTCCGGGCAAGGATTTCGCAAGCCCGCGCTTGAGTCGCCGGGAAACGCGCACTAGATTCACGGCCACATGAACACATCGTTGCCAGAGCAAGTCGCGCAGACATCTGAGTGGATTAAAAAATTGCGCGCCGAAATCGCCCACGTCATCGTCGGCCAGGAACAACTCGTGGACCGCCTGCTCGTCGGCCTGCTTGCCAACGGACACGTTTTGCTAGAAGGCGTTCCCGGTTTGGCAAAAACACTTTCCGTTCGCACGCTCGCGACGGCAGTGCAGGCGAAATTCAATCGCATCCAGTTCACGCCCGATTTGCTGCCCGCCGACATTCTCGGCACGTTGATTTACAATCCCCAGGATTCCAAATACCACGTCACGCGCGGGCCGATTTTTGCGAACTTCGTTTTGGCAGACGAAATCAATCGTGCTCCCGCAAAAGTTCAATCCGCTTTGCTCGAAGCCATGCAGGAACGCCAAGTCACGCTCGGCGGCGAAACGATGAAGCTGCCGTCGCCGTTCCTCGTGCTCGCCACGGAAAATCCGATTGACCAGGAAGGCACATATCCATTGCCCGAAGCGCAGGTGGATCGCTTCATGTTCAAAGTGATTCTCGATTATCCGAACGAAACGGAAGAGCGGAAAATTCTCGACCGCATGGCGTTCACCAGCCCGGAACAGCCGGTGAAACCTGTCGTCTCGCTCGACGAAATCCTCGCGACGCGCAAACTCGTGGACCAAATCCATGTGGACGACAAGATCCGCGATTACATCGTGAAAATTGTTTTCGCCACGCGCAAGCCGCAGGATTTTAAATTGGACGTGAAACATTTCATCCAGTTCGGCGCGTCGCCGCGCGCGACGATTTTTCTGACGCTCGCCGCCAAGGCGTGGGCGCTGCTGCAAGGCCGCGATTATGTGATTCCCGAGGACGTGAAAAGCATCGGCCCCGACGTGCTGCGCCACCGCATCATCCTGACCTACGAAGCCGAGGCGCAGGCGGTGACGACGGATGCGATCATCAAGAAAGTTTTTAACGCGGTGCCGGTGCCGTGAAGCCCGCGCTTGAATCGGTGAAATAAATCAACTAAAGTTCCACCATGACTACGGTAGAAGAAATCGAACAAGCGGCCGAGCAGCTTGCGCCGTCCGACTTTGACCGGCTGGCATCGTGGGTCAGCGCACGTTACCACGAGCTTTGGAAACGGCAGATGGACAGTGACGCCACGGTGGGCAAGCTGGATTTTCTTTTCGACGAAGCCGCCGCCGAACGTCAGGCCGGTTCACTTCATGACTGGCCTTCCGACAAGAAATGACCTCCCGCGCCACGCGCCGGTTTTGGAAGCTGTATCAGGAGCTGCCTGAAAACATTCAAAAGCTGGCCGTGAAAAATTACCGGCTCTGGCGCGACAACCCGCGTCATCCTTCGCTCGATTTCAAGAAACTGGCCGGTCAAGATGAACGCTTTTCCATCCGCGTGGGCGACCACTACCGCGCCTTGGGCCACAAAATCAGTGGCGGCTATGAATGGGTCTGGATTGGCACACATGAAAACTACAACAAACTGCTCAATTGAAATCGGCCCCGACGTGCTGCGCCACCGCATCATCCTGACCTACGAAGCCGAGGCGCAGGCCGTGACGACGGACGCGATCATCAAGAAAGTTTTCAACGCGGTGCCGGTGCCGTGAAATTTTCAAATTCCGAAAAGGCCATGAAAGAAATAATGAGTTACAAACAACATTTTCGTTTTGGCCGTTATTCTTTTCTAACAGGAATGGCTGCTCTACTTGTTTTTGTAAGTTCGTGTTCAATTTATCGGCTGTATGTGCCTCGGAAAGTTTGTCATGCGGGATTCAGTGTTGTAGTGCCTGGTGATTGGGGCGATTACACCGAAACAAATAAAGAAGAACTAGCTGTGGAACGCATTTGGGGCACTTGTGAATTAACTATTGAAAAATTGCCCGGTCAATCTGAATACCTTTTGTCATTATTTAGAAAGACTATGCCAAAAGAAGAAGCGATTACCGAATGGCACGGTCTAAACGGTCGTGGTTTTAGTTTTCGACGCAATGATGAAGAGACGGTTATATTTTTCCCCGAAGAAAAGTTTCCCGGTTGGTATATTGAAGCTGCTGTGCAAAACGACGAAAATGGAGCGGGAGAAGCGTTTAATAAGGTCATTCACAGTTTGAAACGCGAAAAAAGAAAATTAGAATGACCGTCACCGAACTGCTCGAATCCGTCCGCCGCGTCGAAGTCCGCACGAACCGCCTCGTGAACGACACGATGGGCGGCGCGTATTTGAGCGGCTTCAAGGGGCGCGGCATGGACTTCGAGGAGTTGCGCGAATACATCCCCGGCGATGACGTGCGCGACATTGACTGGAACGTCACGCATCGCCTCGGCCGCCCGTTCGTGAAACGCTTTCGCGAGGAACGCGAACTCACCGCCGTCCTCGCCGTGGACGTGTCCGCGTCGTCCAGCTTCGGCTCGGCCAATCGCACCAAGCGCGAGTTCGCCGCCGAAATTGCCGCCACGCTCGCGATGTCCGCCGCCAAAAACGGCGACAAGGTTGCGCTGCTGCTGTTCACTGATGAACTGGAATTGTTCGTCCCGCCGCGCAAAGGTCGTCGCCACATTTTGCGGCTCGTGCGGGAAATGCTGATGTTCAAACCCAAAAAACGCGCCACGGATATTTCGCGCGCCTTGGTTTTTATGAATCATGTTTTGAATAGGCGCGCGATTGTTTTTTTGCTCACGGATTTTCTTCACAGCTCCGTATCGAAGGATGAAACCGCTCGTGATGTCGTTCAAGAACTCGGTCTGACGAATGCGCGGCACGATGTCGTCTGCCTGCACCTGCACGATCCGCGCGAAAGCATTTTGCCGGACGCCGGACTCGTGACCATTGAAGATGCCGAGACCGGCGAACTGCTGGAACTCGATTCGACGCGCAACGCCGTGCGCGAGAAATTTGCCAGCGTCAATGCCGGGCGGCTAGCGGAACTGGATCGCGCGCTCATCCGCACCGGCGTGGACACGCTGCGGCTGAACACCACCGAACCGTTCGCGCCCGTGCTGCAACGGTTTTTTGAAATCCGCCGTGGCCGGCGGCGCGGATGAAATTTCTTCCCGCAACATTTTTATTAGCGTCTGCCGTCGCGAAAGCCGCGGACACCAACGCGCTGCCCGCGCTCGCGCCGGCCTATGGCGAAATGCCGCCGACATTTTGGGAGCAGCATGGAACGCTCTTTATCATTGGCGGTTTTGCGTTCGTCATTTTGGCGATGCTGGTTTTGTGGAAATTATTTCAGCCGAAGCCGGCGGTGATTTTGCCGCCGGAATTTTTGGCGCGTGAGGCGCTCGCAAAATTGATTGGCCGGCCTGAAGACGGAAAACTTTTAAGCGACGTCTCGCAAATCCTGCGCCGCTACGTCATTGCTGCGTTTAATTTTCCTGCCGCCGAAATGACCACGGCGGAATTTTGCACGGCGCTCGCGGACAACGAAAAAATCGGCGCGGAACTCGCCGGATCCATTTCCAGTTTTCTGCGTGAATGCGACGAGCGGAAATTTTCAACGTCACCGGCCACCGCGCCGCTCAACGCCGCCGCGCGCACGCTGGAAATTATTTCCCGCTTGGAAGCTCGCCGCGCTTCGGTGGGGCGAGCGTCCTCGCGAGCCGAACTCAGTGGCTCGTCAGGAGCCTCGCCCCACCAACTTCCCGAATCGAAATGACCGGCGAATTTGAATTTCAATTTCCGTGGCTGCTGGCGCTGCTCGGCCTGCTGCCGGTTTATGCGTTGCTGCGCGGAAAAATCGGCAAGCTGTCGGCGCTGACGTTTTCCAGCGCAGACATCGCGCGCGAGGCCGGCGCCAAGGCGCGTTCGGCGCCGGGACGATTTTTATTTTTTCTGCGGCTGCTGGCGGTCGCGCTCGGCATCGTCGCGCTCGCGGGGCCGCGACTCGCCAATTATCATGTCGAGACCGAGACGCCGGGCATTGACATCATGCTCGTGCTGGATTTGTCGTGGTCCATGGAGGCGATTGACATGGGCAAGCCGGCGGAAAAATTGTCGCGCTTCGCCATCGCGTCGGGCGTGCTAAAGGATTTTATCGCGAAACGACCGAACGACCGCATCGGCCTCATCGCGTTTTCCGGCGTGCCGTATCTCGCCAGCCCGCTCACACTCAATCACGACTGGCTCATTGAAAATTTATCGCGGCTGCACATCGGCATCATCACGGATCTTGGCACGGCGATTGGCGATGCTGTTGCAGTTGCCGCCAAAAGATTGAAGGCCGTGCCGAACAGCAAGAGCCGAATCATGATTTTGCTGACCGACGGCGATAACAATCTGGGCAAGATTGATCCGCTGCCCGCCGCGCAACTCGCTGCCGCGCTCGGCGCAAAAATTTACACCATCGGCATCGGCATCGAGGAGCCGTGCAACATGCCGGCGTTTGATCCGGCGACGGGAAATTTCCGGCTCGACGCGAACGGCAATGTCATTCCGACGCTGCTGCTGCAGCCAGCCAACTACACTGTGCTTGGCAAAATGGCCGCGCTGTCCGGCGGACAATTTTATCGCGCCAAAAACCAGCGCGAGTTGCAAAACATTTACAACCAGATTGACCATCTGGAAAAATCCGAGGTGAAACTGCGGCGGTTCGCGACTTACGAGCCGTTGTTTGAATGGCCGCTGCTCGCTGCGCTTGGATTTTTAACTTTGGAAATCATTCTGGCGAACACAAGGTTTCGCCGCGTGCCATGAACTTTGCCGATTTTCATTTCGCCGAACCGCGCTGGCTGTGGCTGGCGGCGGTCGCGCCGATTTTTTTGGCGTTGCTGCACGCTCACGCGGCAAAAAAACGGGGCGAACAACTGGCGCGCATGGCGTCGCCGAATTTTGTTCAACAACTCACCGCGTCGCACAGCGCGGCGCTGCGGCGGTTCAAAAATATTCTGCTGCTGCTCGCGTTTATTTTCGCCGGACTCGCGCTGGCGCGTCCGCAATGGGGCAGCGTCGCGACGGACAAAGCGTGGCTCGGCGACGACGTGGTGTTTTGTCTGGATTGTTCGTTGAGCATGACGACGAGCGACGTTTTACCGAGCCGTTTGCAGCGCGCGAAATTTGCGATGCTCGATTTTGTCCGCCGCCAAAGCCACGGTCGCGTCGGCCTCGTCACGTTCGCCGGCAGCGCGTTCATCCAATGTCCGCTGACATTCGACGTGGATGCGTTTGAAGAAACGCTTTTGTCCGTGGACGAAAAAACCATGCCCATTCCCGGCACGGACATCGGCCGCGCATTGAACGAGGCGGATCGTGCGATGGACAAAAATGCGAAACGTAAAATCATCGTGCTCGTGACCGACGGCGAGGACTTGGAAAAATCCGGCGTCGCTGCCGCGAAAAATCTGGCGACGAACGGCGTGGTGGTTTTCACGATCGGCGTCGGCACGCCGGCGGGAAAAGAAATTCAAACCGTCAACGCCGCCGGCCAGCCGGAACTACTGCGAGATGAAAAAGGTGAAATTGTCCGCAGCCAGCTTGACGAAACGACGCTACGCGAAATCGCCGAGGCCACCGGCGGCAGCTATTATCCGCTTGGCGCGCTCGGCGAAGGCCTGACGAAAATCCGCCCGGCGATCCACGCGCTCGAACGCGCAAGCGGCCTGCGGCAATCCGCGAAAAACGGCGTCGAGCAATTTTATTGGTTCATCGCCGCGATGCTCGTGCTGCTCGTCGGCGAATCGCTCATCGGCACGCGGCGGAAAAATTTCCAGGCCACGCCATGAATTTGTTTACGACATCAAAAATAATCGCGCTCTCGATTGCATTTGTGATCGGTTTTAGCGCGCTGGCGGCGGACGAAACGAATTCCGTCACGCCCGTCACCGCGCGCGATTTTTACAATGCGGGCACAAAATTGTTTGCCGCCAAAAAATTTGCCGACGCGGAGCAGATGTTTCAATCCGCGCTGGCCGCGCAGGATGAGCGCGTGCAGCCAATGGCGCTTTACAATCTCGGTCACACGCGTTTTGACGACGGTGCAGAACTCTTGAAAAAAGGGCCGGACGCGCAAAAAGTTTCGGCGCAGGGCAACGCGGCATTGGCGGCTGGTCAAAATGCTTTGCGCTCCGGCGAATCCGCGCTCGCGCAAAATGATTTGGAAAAAATGGTTGCCGCGTATCTCGAAGGTCGCGGCGTGCGGCACCAATTGCGTGACGCGGAAAAAGCCGTTCAAGCCGCGATGGAATCTTACGGAAAAACTTTGTCGAAGTGGCAGCGCGCGGCGGATGATTTCAAGAGCGCCGCCGAAATGAATCCCGCCGACACGAACGCGACGCGCAACGCGGAAATTGTCGAGCGCGGCATCGCGAAACTCGTGGACAGTTTGCGCCAGATGCAGGCGATGCTGGGCGCGATGGGCAAGCAACGGCAGGATTTGGGGAAAATGATGGGCAAACTCAAAGGCCAGATTCCCGCGCCCGATGCGCCGCCCGGCGCGGCAGGCGATGATGACGATGAAGACGCGGTGCAGCCGGATTCGCTGGCTGGCCAGAAGGAAAACGGCGCGCGCGAAGGCGACCAGATGCAGGTGCCGCTTTCGCCGGAACAGGCCGGGCAGATTCTGGACGGACTTTCACTTGATGGCCGCCGCCGCCTGTCAATGAGCGACAAGCAAGGCTCGCCGTCGAAAGATCGAAAAGGGCGCAACTGGTGATTTTTGCAATGCGACAAATCCTTTCAAAATTATTTTTGCCGCTGCTGCTCGTGCCATTCAGCTTGAGCGCGCAAGCACCGCCGCAAATGTCGCCGGGCGCGCTCATGCAGCTTCAGGTCGCGCAGCCGACGGCGGATGTCACGTCGCCGGTGACGGCCACGGCGGAGTTCGATCCGCCGGTGGCGGGCGTCGGTGAAAAAACTTTTTACCGCGTGACGGTGAGCGCGACGGAATCCGCGATCCGCTGGCCGGCGGAAATTTCCGCGCCGGCGGAATTGAAATTCGGCGCGGACGCGCGCGGCCAGATCACGCAGTTTCTGGGAAATAATTTCCGGGTGTTCACGTCGTTCATTTACGAAGTGCGGCCCACGGCGGCGGGACATTTTACGATTGCGAATTTCACCGTGAACGCCTCCGGCCCGCTGGTGGAAATTCCGGCGGCCAGCCTTGACGTGGTCGCGGCCAGTTCCAATCCGCCGCCGGCGCGGGAGTTAGTGCTGCAAACTTCGGCGGCGAATCTTTTTCTCGGCCAGCCGTTCCGCTTGCGCGTCCTGCTGCCGGCCTCGCCGGCCAACGAGATCGAGGCGCTCCGCGAAATTGATCTTGTCGGCGACGGCCTGATGACCGACAAAACGGCGCAGCGCCAGTCCATCGAGGCGGTCAACCTCAACGGCCAGTCCAGGCCGGCGTTCATCTGCGAAATGACCGTGACGCCGATCGCGGCGGGGCCGCTAAAATTTTTCGCGCAGGGTTTCACCGCCGGGCACGAGTTCAGCGGACCGATTTCCATTCGCGGACAGGTGACCATCCCCGGCGGCCCGCCGAAATATGTCCTGCTGCTTTCCGACCCGGTGGAAATAAATGTGCGTCCGCTGCCCGCCGACGGTGCGCTGCCCGGCTTCACCGGCGCGCTGGGAAAATTTGATTCCGATCCGCCGCAGTTGTCCACCAACCGGCTGCGCGTGGGCGAACCGGCGCATTTGAAAACCATTTTTCACGGCGAGGGCGACCTCACGCGTTTCGTGTCGCCCGCTCTGCCGCGTTCGCGCGACTGGCAGATCATCGCGGACGATCCGCCGGCCACCGGTTTCACGCTGATCCCGCTGACCGACGAGGCGCGCGCGACGCCCACGATCCCGTTCAGTTCTTTTGATCCGGCGACGGGGAAATATGAGGACCTGACCATCCCGCCGCTGCCCGTCACGGTGATTGCCGACGGCCTGCCGGTGAAAATACCCGCGCTGGACGACGAAACAAATTCCGCTGCGCCGACGGCCTTGAGCGACCTGTCGCCGACGCCGGGAAAAACGGCGGCGAGCTTGCAGCCGTTGCAACGACGCGGCTGGTTTGTGATTTTGCAACTTGTGCCGTCGGTCGGATTTCTCGCGCTGTGGCAATGGGATCGCCGCCGGCGTTTTCTCGAAGCGCACCCGGAAATTTTGCGCCGCCGGCGGGCGCGGCGCGCGTTGCGGCGTGAAAAAAACAAATTGAAAAAAGCCACGAACGCCGGCGACGCGGCGGCGTTTGCCCGGCACGCGGCGGACGCGTTGAAAATTTCCGTCGCGCCGCATTATCCCGCGAATCCGCAGGCGCTGGTCTGCGCCGACGTGCTGGCGCAACTGGACGACGCGGCGCGGAACGGGCGGCCCGGCGAAACCGTCCGGAAAATTTTCGCGGCGGCGGACGCGCGCTTCGCCAGCGCGGCGCAAACCCCGGCGGATTTGCTCGCGTTCAAACCGGACGTGGACGCCGTGCTGCAAAAACTGGAGGAAAAATTGTGAAGCTTTGCCGCCACATTTTTTTAAGCGCGCTGCTATTCGCCGCCGGAATTCTTCGCGCCGCGACCACGAATGATTTTTTTGCGCAAGGCCTCGAGCTGGATCGCGCCGGGCATTTTCCCGAGGCGGCGGCGGCGTTTGAAAAATCGGCGCGGGCGCAACCGGCGTCCGGCACGCTGGTGAACCTCGGCCTCGCCGAGTGGAACCGCGGGCACGCGGGCGCGGCGATGCTGGCGTGGGAACAGGCGCACTGGCTCGACCCGTTTGATTTGCGGGCGGAATCGAATCTGAAATTCGCGCGGCTGGTAACGCAGTTGGACGAGCCGCAATTGAAATGGTTCGAGGCCGCGTCAACGTGGCTGCCGCCAGACGCGTGGTTTTGGATGGCGGGCGCAAGTTTGTCGCTGGCGGCGGGCGCGGTGTTGTTGCCGCCGGTTTTCCGTCGCAAAAAATCCGGCTGGCCGCCGGCGCTGGCGGCGCTGGGCTGCTGCGTTTTTCTGTTCAGCCTGACCACCAATGTCGGCGTCGTCACGCGGACGGAAATCGGTTTTGTTCTGAAAAAAAACGCGTCGCTGCGGCTCACGCCGACGCGGGAAGCCGAAGCCATCGCGACCGTGCCCGCCGGCACGGCGGCGCGCAAATTGCGGACGCGGGGAAATTATTATTTCATCCGCACGGCGGATGCGGCGGGCTGGATTGAACGCGAGGAGTTCGGCCTCGTTTGCGCCGAACCGGGCGTTTCACCGTGAACAAAAATTTTCACCGCCGTTTTTTGCGGTTGTCCTGAAAGTTCTGGCGCGGGCGCGCGGCGGGGTTTCCGTGACGCCTCGGTGACGGCGCGCGGCTTCTGGCCGGGCGTGCGGATTCCGTGCGCTCGTTTCTTGCCAGCCGGAAATCCACCTGTTTTTTGAAGCTGTCCACCTTGGTGACTTGCACCTGGAGTTTGTCGCCAAGTTTGATGACGTGACGGTTGCGGCGGCCGACCAGTTGATGGCGTTCGGCGTCGAACAAATAAAAATCATCTTCCAATAACGAAAGATGCACCAGCCCGCTCATCGCCAGTCCCGGCACATCCACGAAGAAACCGAAGTTGCGCACATCCGTCACCAGCGCGGGATACACCGTGGGTTTCGGCGAGCGCAGTTGCGCCTTCAAGAACGCATACAGTTTCACGTCCTTGCTGTCGCGCTCGGCGTCGGCGGAGTTGCGTTCCGTGTCGGAAATATGCTCGGCGGTTTGCTGGAGCGAATGCGCTGCGCCGTGGCCGCCTTGAAACAGCGCGCGATGGACCACCAGATCGGCGTAACGCCGGATGGGTGAGGTGAAGTGCGTGTATTCGCGCTTGGCCAGGCCGTAATGGCCGAGCGACTCCACCGCGTAACGCGCGCGCATAAGCGAGCGCAGAAAACCGATCTTCAGCGCCGCGCCGATGGGAATCGTGCCGAGCTTGTGCAACAGCTTTTGCACTTCCGCGCGCCGCGACAGGTTGTTGCACGGAACATGATGGCTCAAAACTTCCTCGCGGTATTCCGACAACCGCCGCGCGTCCGGCTCCTCGTGCACGCGGTAAATGGCCGGGATGTTCTGCCGCATCAGCCGGCCCGCGACGGCCTCGTTGGCGAGCAGCATGTATTCCTCGATCAACTGGTGCGAGATGTCGTTCTCAATTTTCTCGATGCGCTCCACTTTGCCGTGCGCGTCGAGACGGATTTTCATTTCGGGAAAATCCAGTTCCAGCGAACCGGCTTGAAAACGCCGTTTGCGGATGCGCTGCGCCAGCGCGTTCGCGTCATGCAACATCTCCTCGATTTTATCCGCCGGCTGGTATTGCAAAACGGCGAACGCCTCCTTGTAAGTGAAGCGCCGCTGCGAATGAATCACCGCCGGATAAAATTTCGCCTCCAGCACCTGGCCGTTTTCGGCGATGAGAAACTCCACGCACTTCGTCAGGCGGTCCACTTCCGGTTTCAACGAGCAGAGTTCGTTGCTCAACGCCTCCGGCAGCATCGGGATCACGCGGTCCACGAGGTAGGTCGAGTTGCCGCGCCGCCGCGCTTCGTCGTCCAGCGCGGTGCCGGGCTGGACGTAATGCGACACGTCGGCGATGTGAACCCACAATTTCCATTGCCCCTGCGAACCGCGCTCCAGGCAGATCGCGTCGTCAAAATCCTTCGCGTCATCGGGGTCAATCGTGACGACCGCGTGCCGCCGGCAATCTTCACGTCCGGCCAGCTCATGCGGCTGGATGCTCGAACCGATCACGCGCGCCTCGTGCAAAACATTTTTGGGAAAGTGCAGCTGCAAATTGTATTGGCGCAGCACCGACAGCATGTCCACGCCTTCCTCGTCCGGCGAGCCAAGCACCTCGATGATTTCGCCTTCGGGATTGGTGTGCCGCGATTCCCATTCGCGCAGCTCGACCACCACCTTGTCGCCGATGTTCGCGGGCCGGCCTACATCGCGCGGCGGCGGCACATAAATGTCGTGCGGCATCCGGGGATCGTCGGGAATGACGTAAAGCATCTCGCGTCCGCGCTGCAACGTGCCGACGATGCTCGTCCGCGTCCGTTCCAGGATGCGGATGACGCTGCCCGTCTCCTGCGTGAATTGTTCGGGCCGCAGCCGTTTTGCCTTCACATCGCGGCGCACGAGCACGCGGTCTTCGTGGAGCGCCGTGCCGGTGGCGTTTTCGGGAACCATGATTTCCTTCAAGCCCGGATCGTCCGGCTGCAAAAAACCTTTGCCCTGCCGGTTGATGCGGAGGCGGCCCGGCACGAGGTCGGCCTCGCGCGACTGGAGGTAGCGGTTGCCCTTGGTGCGGGTGATGCGCCCGGACTGTTCCAGCCCGCGCAGGACGCGCTGCAACTCCTGCTGCCGGTGCGGCGCCAGCCGCAGATGCCGCAGCAGTTCCGGCACATTGGCGGGGAGATAATCCGGCCCGCCCAGCAACTGCAAGATTTGCTCTTCCATGCGCGCATTCTGTCAGGAAACCCCGCCGGATGCAGCAACCATTGCACCGGCGCGCCGCCAGTCGCAGACATTTAATCAGGCGGGAAAGAACCGCGTCCAATCCTGCGCCGCGTGCAGGACGCGGACGACCATGACGGTTTTCTGAAACGGCTGGTAGAAAATCAGGTAATTATGAAACTTCGGCACAACGAACCAGCGGATTTGTGAGTGGCGTGTGGCAGCCTTCCGGATGCGCCGTCCCAGTTCAGGATGCTGCGCGAGCAGATCGGCGGTGTTCAGGATGATCCGGCGGACGCGTTCCGCCGCCTCGGGACTGTCGGTGGCGATGTAGCCGGAGATTTCCTCCAAGTCGCGCGCGGCCCTGGGGCTGAACCTCGCCCGGATCATGACCGGCGCAATTCGTCGGTGGTCCTGGCTTGATCGAGATTTTCCGAGCCTTCGTCCAGCAGCCGTTCCAACTCCGGTGTCATCACCACTGCCAGTCCCCGGCGGCGGGCTTGATGCTCGCTCAACGCTTCCAGCACGACCTCATCCAAACCTTTGTAGCCGCTGGTTTGCACCAGCTCGGCGACGTAACTTTCCAGATTTCGCGGCAGGGCGATGTTCATGGGCTCAATTTATTGCGCGGCAAAAATGTGTCAACCCGCAACCGGCGGCTTTCACCCTCGCGCAGGGACGCGGCGGCGAACTGTTCCAGCTTGGGATAGGTGCGCGGTTCGGCGAGGATGCGTTCCCACTCGCCGTCGCCGGCCTGCTGCTGGAGGAAACGCGCGAAATCCACGACCTCCCGCGCCTTGTCCTCGGGCAGGGCGTCCACGATGCCGATCAATTCCTGGGTTGCCGAACTCATGCTGAAAGATTAAACCGGCGTCCAAGACCGTGCAACTAAGAAGACACCGCCGGCCAGTCCGCGCGCGTTTTTCCGGGCGGCAGGGATGCCGCCCTCCACGTCAGGCAAGGATGCCTGACACTATCTTGCTTTACGGGGTCTTGAGCCGGTAGAAGCCGCTGGAGTTGGACGATGGGAGCGTGACTTGATTCTGCAAGTTGGTGAGGTTCAGAACGGGCGGGTTGGTGACGACCGACCACGAAACCAGGTCGGTGCTTTGTTGCAGCACAAAATTCGTCGAGGGCACTGTCCACGCCAGCGTGAAGTTGGTGGAAGTAGGTGAAAAGTTCAACTGCGGCGACAGTGTAGTTTGTGAAGTGTAAATGCCTCCATATCCTCCAGTGCCGTTGTTAAAATCCGACGCTATCGCAAGTTTATTTCCATCTGCTGATGAGACGTCAGAAATCCAAGCATTGTTGGTCAGGTTGGGGACTTTTGACCAAGTCGCCCCAAAGTTCGTCGAGGTATAAACTCCGCCGATGTTGATGCCGGCCACCAATGTTCTTCCATTTGCTGAAGAGGCGATAGAAGCCCAGCCATTGTCGGGCACATTGTTTGAACTCCATGTGGCTCCCAAATTTGTCGAAGAGTAAATCAGGCCGGGAATTTCTCCGATAAAATTGTTGTGGGAATCAAACAAAAAATACGGAAAACTTCCCGCGACCAATCTGCTGCCATCCGCTGAAATTGTAACAGTATTCCAATTATTACTGGCGGGCGAATTGGTATTAGCTTGTGTCCAGATTGAACCTGCATTGGTCGAGATGTAGACTGAACCGCTAGGTGGCGTTGCGGATGCCACCGCCGCAATTATATTTCCATCCGCAGAACACGCGATGGATGACCAATGCTTGTTCGGTGCGCTGGTTTGCACCCAAGTCACGCCTGAATTCGTAGAGGTGTAAATGAAGCTGGAGCCGACCGTGGTAATACCCGTTGCTGCCACTAATTTTTTGCCATCCGCCGACATAGCCAAAATTCCGAGAGGACTTGTAGTCGGCACAATATTGTTTGACGACCAAGAAACCCCTGAATTAGTCGAAACCCAAACAGAATTGTCTACAATACCCGCATATTCGGTTCCATCGGCAGACACGGCGATGGACTGCCAAGTGCTATTCAAACCGCCAGCTTGAGGTTCAGTGTTGGTTGTCCATGTGCTTCCTGAATTGGTCGAAATGCAGTAATTCCAATTAAAACCACTTATGGCTATCAGCTTGGTTCCATCTGCGGATGAGGCAAGGCAATTCCATTGGGTAACAGGCGCGCTGGTCTGCGTCCACGTTTGGGCGGAGGCGGGACAAAGCGCGGCAAGCGCAGAGAAGAACACCGCACCCGGCAAGATAATATGAAACAATACCCGTCTCACATTCACATTTTTAAGACAATCATCGGCGCGTGGCAACCGGTTTTTCATGGTGGGGCGAGCGTCTCCGCGAGCCGCGAGAACTGTTTGACGCACGTCGGCTCGCGAGGACGCTCGCCCCACCAAATTGATACCATACCGAGGATTCGTCCGGCTTGTGATTATGCCGGCATCGGGTATCTTGGCGGCGGTTTTGGAAGGGCGGAGGATCGCTCCGGGCGCAAGTCCGGGGAGGAAAGTCCGAACACCGCCGGGCGCGATGCCGCGTAACTCAAGCTGTTTTGGTTGAGATACACGCGGGCGGAAAGTTGAAAGGCTTTCCGACGGACAGTGCCACAGAAAATTAAACCGCCGTTGGACGCAAGTCCGACGGCAAGGGTGAAAAGGTGCGGTAAGAGCGCACCGCGCGAAGCGCAAGCGACGCGGCACGGAAAACCCCATCGGGTGCAAGGCCAAATAGGAAACCGAGGAGCGGCCCGCTCCGCGCAGCGTGAAAACGCCGCAGGTTTCGGGTAAGGCTGCTCAGACAAATGATTCTCTCCGCCGCAAGGCGCAGACAGAATTCGGCTTACAGCCCTTCCAAAACCATTTTTAATTTAAGATTTGCAAGCCGGTGCGCGGTGGCGCGCCGGTTGCAACGTAAATCGTAAATCGGAAATTACGGAGCTGGCCGGGATTGCTTCAAAAGCGTCGCGCCCTTGATTCCGGGCGGCACGGAAACGACGGGCGGAAATTTTTCCGGCACCAGCACCGCCGGCGCGCTCAAATTGCCGAGCCGGTCCACGGCGCGCAGGACGATGGCGTCGGGATGGGAATTTTGCAGCAGCCGGCTGCGCTGGGTGGGCGGGAAAATTTCCGTCAGCCAGTCGCCGTCCTGATGCACTTGCAGCAGCCACGCGCGTGTGGGTTTGTTGCCGGTGGCGTTCCAGCGGATGGAGGTGAAATTTTTTACCGTGGCGGCGTAGAGTTCCGGTTTTGCCGGCGGGATGGCGTCGAGCCACGGGCTGGTCGGGACAAGCGCGGGCTGCCGATAAACGTCGCGGGCGAGCAGGGCGTCGAGCGCGGGGTTTTTCATCAGGGCGACGATGTTCCAGTGAACCTGGCCGGGGTCGGCGTAGCGGCGGGTGAGGGCGATCTGGTCGGCGATTTCCGTCAGCGGCCATTTGCCGCCGGCGTTGAGCGAGTTCATGCCGGGCCAGATGTGGCGGTGCAGGGGATTTTCGCCGTTCCACCAGTCGAGCAGCGTGCTGAAGCTGGTCGGTTTCGGCTCGATGGCCCAGTAAAGCTGGGGCGACAGGTAATCGCACCAGCCTGCGCGGAGCCATTTGCGCGAGTCGGCGTAAAGCTCGGCGTAGGCGTCGTAGCCGCTGATGGACGGCGGGTTTTTGGGCCGCCAGATGCCGAAGGGGCTGATGCCGAATTGCACCCACGGCTTTTCGGATTTGATGGCGCGATAAACCTGCTCCATGAAGAGGTCCACGTTGCGCCGCCGCCAGTCGTCGCGCGCGAGGCCGCTGTTCACGCCGAATTTTCTCCAGGTGGCGTCGTCGGGAAAATCCATTTCCACGCCGGCGGAATTTTTTTCCTTGTAGGGATAAAAATAATCGTCGAAGTGGACGCCGTCCACGTCGTAGCGTTTCACCACGTCCATCACGACTCGCAAAGTATAATCGCGCACGATGGGATCGCCGGGGTCGAGCCAGAGGTAACGGCCGTAGGCGCGGACGAGTTGCGGCTGGGTGCGGCTGATGTGGTTGGGCGCGATGGGAGACACGGCCTGGAAATGGTGCGCGCGAAAGGGGTTGAACCACGCGTGCAATTCCAGCCCGCGCCGGTGCGCCTCGGCGATGGCGAAGGCGAGCGGATCGTAATACGGCGACGGCGCGCGGCCCTGCACGCCGGTGAGATACTCCGACCACGGTTCGAGGCCGGACTGGTAAAGCGCATCGGCCGCCGGGCGCACCTGAAAAATGACCGCGTTCAACTTCAGCGCCGCCGCGCGGTCGAGCAGGGCGATGAGTTCGGCCTTTTGCTGCGCGGTGGAAAGTCCCGGCTTGGACGGCCAGCAGGAATTGCCGACCGTCGCGATCCACGCGGCGCGGAATTCGCGCGGCGGCGGCGGCGGGGCGGCGTCGCCCGGCGTGTAAGTCACGCCGGCGGCCAGCAGCAGCGCGGGCGCGAGCGCCGCGAGCGCCGCGAGAAATTTTATTTTCATTTTTCGACCCATGGTCGCGGCCAATAAGACGCGTTGGCGCGGCGTTTGGCAAAGGATTTTTTGCGCGCCGCGCCGGTTCCGCCTTTTTATCTTTGACCTCGGTGCGCGGCTCTGATTTGCTTCGCGGCAACGGAATGATTCCAGACTATTTCTATCCAGCCACCATTTTATTTTGCCTAGTGGCGGTGGTGGTCGCCTATTTTTTCAACAATCCCCTGCAGCACGCGCGCTGGTTCATGGTGCGCCGTTTCATCAACTGGTTTCCGCTCGGCATGACCTACGCGTTTTTGTGCATGGGCCGTTACAACCTGATCGTCGCCAAGGGCGCGCTCGGCACGCTGATGTCGAAGTCAGACCTTGGAATCATTTTTGGCGTGGGCACCTGGGTTTATGCGCTGTCCTTTCTGGTCAACGGCCCGCTCATTGACAAAAAACTCGGCGGCAAACGCGGGATGATCATTTCCGCCGTCGGCGCGGCGCTGGCCAACATCGCCCTCGGCGTCCTCACCTGGCTCATCGTCGCAAAAAATTTGAAGGTCAACCTCGTCGCCAGCTTCACGCTGCTCTACGCGGTCAACATGTATTTCCAGAGCTTCGGCTCGATGTCCATCATCAAGGTCAAGGCGTATTGGTTTCACGTCCGCGAACGCGGCGTCTTCGGCGCGATTTTCGGCGCGCTGATTTCCATCGGCGTCTATTTCGCGTTCGACTGGGGCGGCTCGATCATCGCGCTGACGAAGGCCAATGCCACCGGCCGGCTGCACGACCTTTTTGTTTCCGCCGCAAATCCGTCCGACGCGACGTGGTCAATCTTTTACATTCCCGCCGCCATTTTGATTTTCTGGGTGCTGCTCGACTGGTGGCTCATCAAGGATTCGCCGGAACAGGCGGGCTTCGCGCACTTCGACACCTGCGACGCCTCGTCCGGCCAGATGCACGTCGAATTTTCCGTGGCTGACCTGCTGAAAAAAGTTTTCACCAGCAAGCTCATGCTGCTCATCGCCTGCATCGAACTGACGGGCGGCGTCTTTCGCTACAGCATGACCCAGTGGTATTCCATTTTCGCCGGCGAAGTAAAACAGCCCGGCGCGGAATTTTTTTCGCAGCATTGGGGCTGGTTCATCTGCGTGTTCGGGATTGTCGGCGGCTTTTCCGGCGGCTTGATTTCCGACAAGCTGTTCCATTCGCGGCGCGGGCCGCCCGCCGCGTTGCTGTGCGGCTTCGTCTTGATCATGGCGGTGCTGATGTTGCTGTTCCTCACTTCCCAGCCGGTCGTTGTCGGCTGGACGGCGGTGTTCATCGTCATGGCTTCCATCGGCATCACGTCGCTGATGTCCGGCACGGCGGCGACGGATTTTGGCGGGCGCAAGGCGACCGCGACGAGCATGGGCATCGTGAACGGCTTCGCCTACGTGGGCAGCGGCATCCAGTCTTTCGGCCTCGGATTTTTGCTGGCGGCCAAAGGCGGCAACTGGCAATGGCTGCCGCTGTTCGTGATGCCCTTCGCCGTCATCGGCACGTTCATCGCCATAAAAATCTGGCATGACCTGCCCGCCGCGACGAAAAAATACAACGCCGAGGTTGAGCAAAAACGCAAGGACGGTTTTGCCGCCGAACCGGTCTGCCAGGGCGGCGGCACGGCCTGAAATTTTTTCGCAAAAGGATGAGGTATTATATTAATTTGGTGGGGCGAGCGTCCGCGCGAGCCGGCGTGCGTCAAACAGTTCTCGCGGCTCGCGGGGACGCTCAGTAGTGTCCAGATAATTTCCACCGGAGGTTGATTAGATCCAAATTTTATAGGGATGTTTTGGCTCCCAGGCATGTTATCGACATGAGTTTTTCGTGGCCGATTTTCTCGTGATGAACGCTGTTCAAGCCGTGCGTAGTCTTCTGGCATCGTGCCTCCATGCAAGCGCCCCCCACCGTCTTTTCCCAGATCACTGCCGCGTTGTATCCGGCAGAGTTTTCCCGCTGCGTCGAACGCTTTCCCAAGGCGCGCCCGCCGCGTGGTCTTTCCGAGTACGATCACTTTCTGGCATTGTGTTTCGGCCAGTTGACTTACCGTGAGAGCTTGCGCGACATCGTCGCCTGCCTGCGTTCCAAGCCGCGCATTTTCTACCATCTTGGCTTTCGTGGAAGTCTTTCGCGAACTAATCTGGCCTACGCCAATCATCAGCGTGACGGGCGTTTGTTTGAAGCTCTGGCCCAGATTCTGATGCGCCGTGCCGCGCGGCTTTATCGGGAGGATCGAACGGATCCGGATTTGCCAAAAGTGGCTTTCGCCCTGGATTCCTCCGTCATTGCTTTGAGTCTGAGTCTGTTTCCCTGGGGCTACTACGCCCGCTCACAAAAGGCCGCCGTGCGTCTGCATTTGTTATTGTCTTTACAGGGTAATTTGCCTGCTTGGGCCGCCGTGACCGAACCGCATTTTCCCGACTGCAAAGTGCTGGTCCAGATTCCTGCATTGCCCGGTGCCTTCTACATTATGGACCGTAGCTATTTGGATTTTGTGCGCCTCTACCAGTTGCAAGCCGCAGGCGCACTGTTCGTGGTTCGTTGTTTTCGCCATGTGGCTTTTCGCGTTGTGAAAGGCCGCCCGGTGGACAAAAGCGCCGGCCTGCGCTGCGATCAAATCATCCGTCTGACCAGCGACTGGTCCGCCAAATCCTATCCGCAACCATTGCGGCGCGTTCGGGTTTATGACGTAAAAAATCAGGTGCACTTGGTGCTCCTCACCAACCAAATGGATTTGCCGGCCACAGTTATCGCCGAACTCTATCGCCAGCGTTGGCAGGTCGAACTGTTCTTTAAATGGATCAAACAACACCTGCGCCTCCGTAGTTTTTATGGCCGCAGTCAGAATGCGGTCCGGTGTCAAATCTGGTCGGCGATTTGCGCCTATCTCATGGTCGCGATCATCAAGAAGACCGCCCATTTACGAAAAAGTTTGAATGAAATTTTGTAAATCATCAGCGTCAATATTTTTGAACAATGTCCACTGCCAGAACTGCTTGCAGAAGAACCGTTCCCTGCACCAGAAAAATCCGCAGACGCTCAATCCCAGAACTCTTTCATTTTCAATGGTTAATAGCTGGACACTACTGCGGGGACGCTCGCCCCACCGAAAGTTCACAATGACAAAACCCCCGCGCATTTCCTGGTTTGAAACCGCGCCGTTTTCCGCTAGACTGCGGCCGGTGAACGGTAAAATTTTATTGCCGGTGATTTTCCTGCTGGTGTTCGCGGTGTCGCGGATTCCGGGGCTGATGCCGTCGAATTTCAGCGCGGCCTATGCGTTTGCGTTCTGCGCGGGGATTTATTTTCCCCGGCGACTGGCGTGGTGGCTGCCGCTCGGCGTGATGCTGGCGACGGACCTCGGCCTGAATTTTTATTACCAGCACAAATTTCCCGATGAAAACGTCTGGAGTGCCGGCAACCTGGCCAACCTCGCCTTCAACTACGTCGCGTATGCCGCGCTGGTTTTTCTCGGCAGCCGGTTCAAGCCGCAAACGCCCTTCGTCACGCTGCTCGGCGGCGGGATTTTTGGCGCCATCCTGTTTTATCTCATCACGAACACGGCGTCGTGGTTTTTCAATCCGTTCAACTATCCCGAATACACAAAAAATCTCGCGGGCTGGATCGTCGCGCTGACCAAGGGCGCGCGTGGCTATCCTTCGACGTGGGAATTTTTCCGCCGCACGCTCCTGAGCGGCGGGCTGTTCACGGCGCTCTTCGCCGGCGTGGCGAAACTCGCCGCCGCCGCCGAGTCGCCCGCCGACAAAACCGCCGGCGCGCGCGAGCCGGCCGACGACGGTGAAACCGAGGCCGAACCCGAGGAAGCCAAGGCGTGAAGATCGGGGTGATTTCGGACACGCACGGCTTTCTCGACCCGCGCGTGGAAAAGATTTTCGCGGGCGTGGACCACATTTTGCACGCGGGCGACATCGGCTTCGCGGCCGTCATCCTCGAACTGCAATTCATCGCGCCCGTCACCGCCGTCCTGGGCAACAACGACCTCGGACTGGAGTTCAAGGAAACTGAGGTGGTCACGCTCGCGGATAAAAAATTCCTGGTCCACCACATCGTCAGCCCGCGCGCGCCCTCGGAAAAGGCGGAACTGCTGATGGCCAAAGAAAGACCGGACGCGGTCGTCTTCGGCCACACGCACAGGAAATTTTGCGAGACGGTCAACGGCATTTTGTTTTTCAACCCCGGCTACGCGGGCAAGCCGAAGTTTGGCGCGGAACGCAGCGTGGCCATCCTGCATCTGGGCGGGAAGGAAATCCGGCACGAATTTATTCCGCTGTGAGGTATTGTATCAGTTTGGTGGGGCGAGCGTCCGCGCGAGCCGAAGTGCGTCAAACAGTTCTCGCGGCCCGCGGGGACGCTCGCCCCACCGAAAGTTCAAAATGACACAACACCGGTGCCGGGCCATGCGCCAGCCCGATTGCGCCGAAAACCGTGTGGAAAAATTGAAAATTGAAACCGAGGAACAAAATGAATTTAACCTGGAATCTAACCTTAAATGGAACCAGGACCCCTTTACAAGCTGCGGCGCGGTGAAGCCGGGGAGGCAAAATTAAACCGTAACGCTTGACGTTAATAACACGATGCGTTACGGTGCGGTGCAGAATGATTGAAAGCTTCGCATGTGCGGAGACGGAAAAAGTGTCCCATGCGCAGGTGTCGCGGGATTTGCCACCGGACATCCAGCGCACGGCGCGGCGCAAGCTGTTGCAGTTGCAGGCCGCGACGCAACTGCGGGACATGGCGGTGCCACCCGGCAACCGGCTGGAGCCGTTGAAAGGCGGACGCGCCGGACAACACAGCCTCCGGATCAACGATCAATGGCGGATCTGTTTCCGCTGGGAGGCGGGCGCACACGAGGTGGAAATTGTCGACTACCATTAAACGATTATGAAAAACAAGTTGCTGGCCAACATCACGCCGGGTGAAATTCTTGAAGAAGACTTTCTGAAACCGATGGGCTTGAGCCAATACCGGCTGGCAAAAGACATCGGGGTGCCGGCGCGCCGCATCAACGAAATTGTAAAGGGTGAACGGGGCATCACGGCGGACACGGCCTTGCGCCTGGGCCGCTTCTTCAAAATGTCGGCGCAATTCTGGTTGAACCTGCAATCACACTATGATTTGGAAATCATGGAGAACCGGCTGGGTCGGCGTTTGGAGCGGGAAGTGAAAGTGCTGGCACTGGCCTGAAGGTGGTGTCCATCTATTTAGTAAAGGGGCAAAGGGGTCCCAGACCTGACACAAACTTGGTGAAGCGATCCGGCGGGAACGGTTGGCACCGGCGCGCACGCTGGCAGGCGAAAACCGTGCCTCAAGGTTGAAAATTGAAATCAAGCAACAAAATGAATTTAATCTTGAATAAAACTAGGATCCCTTTACTAACAGCATCGTCTTTGGCTTGATAAAAGATTCGGACAATAGCAGAGTTTGGGCGAAGTTTTGGCATCCATGAAAAAAACATTTGCAGAATTTTTTGCAGGCATCGGTCTCATGCGAATGGGATTGGAGCTTGGCGGCTGGCAAATTCTTTTTGCCAACGACATAGACGAGCAAAAAAAGGCAATGTATTCCGCAAACTTTCCCAATGCCGAAAGACATTTTCTGCTGGCAGACATTCACAAAATCCCCGCAACCAAAATCCCGACGGTTGCATTGGCGACGGCTTCATTTCCTTGCAACGACCTTTCACTTGCCGGTGCACGCGAAGGGTTGGACGGAGAAAACTCGTCTGCATTCTGGGGTTTCATAAACATAATCCGAAACATGAAGGGGCGGCGTCCGCCGCTTCTGCTGATTGAAAATGTCACCGGATTTTTGACATCGAATGAAGGCCGCGACTTTGAAGATGCGATGCTGGCTTTGAACGATTTGGGCTACGCCGTTGACCCAATCATCTTGGATGCTTCGCGTTTTGTTCCGCAAAGTCGGCAAAGGCTGTTTGTGGTCTGCGTGAAACAAAACCCAACGGCAGCGGAAGAAATTCACGAACACTTTTTCCAAAGCCGCACACGTCCGAAAGCATTGGCCGATTTTATTTTTTCACATCCTGACATTAACTGGCGTATCAGACGGCTTCCAGAACCTCCGATTGGACAAAAAAAACTTGATGATGTTTTAGAAGCTCTTCCAAAGGACGCGGAAGAATGGTGGAGTGCCGACCGAACTCTGTATTTATTAAATCAAATGAGTCCAAAGCATCGCGCTATTGCAGACAAGATGATTGCCGGTCGCAACTCGTCGTATGGGACGGTTTTTAGGCGTGTGAGAAATGAACGTTCGATGGCTGAACTTCGCACCGATGGAATCGCTGGATGTCTCCGCACGCCGCGAGGAGGCAGTGGCCGACAAATACTCTTCAAGGCTGGCAAAGGTGAATACCACGTTCGTTTGCTCACGCCGCGCGAATGTGCGCGCCTGATGGGTGCTGATGATTTCAAAATCAAAGCCACCACCAATCAAGCGTTGTTCGGGTTTGGTGATGCGGTTTGTGTGCCGGCAGTCCGGTGGATAACCGAAAATTATCTCAACCCAGTTTTGAATGAATTTTATGTCACGGAAAACGCAAAGCCAAAAGTCGCAAAAAACATCAGCTATCGCAAAACCGTCCACGCGTGAAAAGCGGCTAGGTCTGCCCGCTGATGTAGCCGCCATCAGGAACGCGTTGCAAAGTTTTTTGAAAAGCCACGACAAAAATGGAAAACAAATCGGGGCCAGCAGGTGTGGAATATATGCCTTCCACGATTATGACGGCGAACCAATTTATGTCGGGCAAACCTATGAAGGTTTAGGAGCAAGAATCGGATGTCATCTCACGAACCATCGCACGGATGCCGTTGCCATGAATGTCCTTGATCCATTTGAGGTCGCAGAAGTTTGTGTCTGGCCGCTAAATTTGGAAGCATTCAGCAAAGAGGAGCAACTCGCGTTTCTCGACAAGGCTGAATTCACTGTCTTCCAGAAATTACTTTCTGAATCACAATTGGGTGCAGTCTTAAATGAGAAGCCACCCCGAGTCACGGAGCTAGTTAAGTTGCCAAAACACTATCGCGGGCGAATTATTCCCGATGATATTTTTCCTCACCGAAAACATCCTGATGTGAGAATTGCGCGGCGGGCGAGCACGATTGCCAATCTTGCGCGCGTCATTAGTGAGCGCAAAGTTTCACACGGTTTACGCCAGACACTTTTAACGCAAGCAAGACGTTTGGAAAAACTCGCTGCTGAACGGGTTGAAGATTTTCCAATTAGTTCAAATTCGGATGAGGGCGACGAGAGTTGAGGTTTTCACCAATCCGTCTTGCGGTAGTCCTTCAGAAATTTACCCCAGACGTGTTCGCCGGTTTTGAAGCCGGCGATGATCGGGTTGTAACCCACAAAAAAGGTTGAAAAGGGTTTGATTAGGGGCTGAAAAGGGTTGGCGGGGGTTGGCGGCGGACGCGCGGCGATAGGGTTGCAGCTTTGGTGCAGCGGGTCTGCACGGTCACGGCAAGCCGGCCTCTTTAGGTGGCGGCAGGCATCCTTGCCTGCCGTAGAGCCGGGCTGCCCAGCCCGGCGGCCAAAACCTCCGCCAGTCTGGTGCGGGAAGCTGGTCAACCGTCCGCCAGTCCGCGCGCTTTTTTCCGGGCGGCAGGGATGCCGCCCGCTACGTCAGGCACGGATGCCTGACGCCACCTTGCTTCACGGCGGCTTGAGCCGGCAGCGGCGGCGGCTATCTCCGGACGGTGGGCGTTGGCGCGTTTTGAGAATCGTCTGACATACGCTCAAATCACCGGCTTTTGCCTCGAAACTGTCAATGCTTACGTCAAGGGGACAATTCCGAACCGTAAATCAAACCGAGGCCAGCTTCGCCGCCGTTTCCTTCACGGCGCGCAAATCCAATTTGCCCGTGCCGAGCAGCGGGAAATCTTCCACGCGGAAAAAAGATTCCGCCTTCGGCTTCCACAGATTCGGCAGGTCGCACGCGGCCAGTTTTTCGAGGCACGCCGGCAAATCCTTTTCCGCGAGCCGGTGCAAAACCACGAGCCGCTCGCCTTTTTTTTCGTCCGGCACGCCGGTGACGACGAAGGTCAGCCCGGTCGCGCCCGCGAGTTCGTGCAATTTTTCCTCCACCTTGATGTGCGGCACCATCTCGCCGCCGATCTTGCTGAAGCGGTTCAGGCGGTCGGTGATCTGCAAAAAGCCGTCGTCGTCGAGCGCCGCCACGTCGCCGGTGCAATACCAGCCGTCGCGCAAAACCTCCGCCGTTTTTTCCGGCCGGCCAAGATAGCCGCGCATCACGTTCGGGCCGCGCACGAGCAGCAGGCCGGGCTGGCCGGGCGGCAACGTTTTTTCGCCCCACGGATTCTCCACATCCACGATGCGCACGGTCATGCCGGGCAGCGGATGGCCGATCTTGCCGCGCTTGCCGCCGACCTGATGAACCCCCGCCGCGCGAAAATCAAACGTGTTCACGGCCACGACCGGCGCACATTCGGTGCAGCCGTAGCCTTCGAGCGGGCGGAGGCCGAAATGCTCCTCGAACGCGGTCGCCAGCCGGTCGGGCAATTTTTCCGCGCCGGTCATCACGAGCCGCAGTCCGCCGAAATCCCCGGCCGCACAGCCGCGCAAATAAATTTGCAGGAACGTCGGCGTGGCCAGCAGGAACGTCACCGCATTTTCGCGCACGAGCGGCCCGATGGCTTTGGAGTCGAGCGGGTTCGGATGAAAAACCACGCCGACGCCCAGCACGGCGGGCAGCGCGAGCGTGCCGGTGAAGCCGAACGAATGAAAAAATGGCAGGATGCCGAGAATGCGGTCGTGCCGGCCGAGGCTGAAAACCTGTGCCAACTGCTCGATGTTCGAGCCGAGGTTGTAATGCGAAAGCATCACGCCCTTCGGCTCGCCGGTGCTGCCGCTGGAAAAAATCACCGTGGCCAGATTGTCCAGCGATTTGCGATTTGCGATTTTGGATCTGCGATTTGAAGACAAAAAGTGTTCAAGCAAACTGGCTGGTAGAAATTTTGCCAGCAGCCACGCGGAAATTTTTTCGGTGAAACTTGGTTTCGCCGCGAGGTCTTCGAGAAAAATAGTTTCGCCCGGCACGGACAATTTTATTTTTTCCAGAAACACGCGCGACGTGACGACGGTTTTGAGGCCGCATTGTTCCGCGCACGAGGCGAGCGCGGCCCCGGACAAGGTGTAGTTCAGATTCACCGGCACTTTGCCGCAGAGCAGCGCGGCGTGGTTCACGAGCGCGCCCGGCACGCTTGGCGGCAGGAAAATTCCGACCATTTCCTGTTCGCTCCAGATTCTTTTCAGCCGCCGCGCGAGGAAAATGGTTTTCACCAGCGCCGCGCCGAACGTGACTTTTTTGTTCTGCGCATCGGCCATCGCGAACCGGCGCGGATGCCGCCGCGCCGTGCGGACGAACGCGCGGTGCAGCGGACGCAGGTGCGCCCGGCGAAATTGCCACGCGCCGGCGAGCAGCCCCTGCATGGCCTGCCGCACCGCGAACGCCGTCGCCGTCGCGGGCAGCGGCGCGCCGAAGCTCACCGTGACCGGATGCGGGATGCGCGCCGGAAATTTCCACACGAAATGGCCGCCCTTGAAACTCGACGGGCTGCCCAGCACGCCGTCGAGCGCGACCGGCACGATGGGCGCGTCCACGTTTTTCATGATGCGTTCCAGGCCGCGCCGGAACGGCAGCAACTGGCCGATGCGCGTGATTTCCCCCTCGGCAAAAATGCAGACGACCTCGCCGTTTTGGATCGCGGCGCCGGCGCTTTGCAGCGACTGGATCAGCTCGCGCGGGTGCTGCTCGGACGAGACCGGAATCACGCCGAGGATGCGCGCGCCCCAATGAATCCACCGGCTTTCGTATATCTCCTTGAACATCATGAACCGCACGGGCCGGTCGGTCGAGGCGATGAGCAGCAGCGCGTCCATCCACGAAACGTGGTTGCAGACGAACAGCGCGCCGCCCTTCGCCGGAATGTGCTCGCGCCCGACCACGCGGATTTTGTAAAGCGAATGCGTCGCGCACCACAGCAAAAACCGCAGCAGCGCGTCCGGCAAAATCACCAGCGCGTAAATGGCGCCCGCGAACGTCAGCACGCCGCCGGCCAGAAAAATGGTGCGGGGCGAAAGCTGCAGTTGCTGCGCCAGCAGCCAGTGCGCGCCGGACGCGAAAAAAATCCCGACGAACGAGAGCAGGTTGGCCGCCGCGAGCGTTTCGCCCCGGTTGGCTTTTTCCGGGCGGTGTTGCAGCAGCGCCGCGACGGGCACGATGAAAAATCCGCCCGCGAAACCGAGCAGCGCCAGCCGCACGAGCGCGGCGGTCAGGGACAAATTACCTTGCGCGAGCGACGCCGAAAAAACCGCCAGGCCGAACGCGCCGAGCGGCACGAGGCCGTATTCGATCTTGCCGCCGGACAGATAACCCGCCGCCACGCTGCCGAGGCCGATGCCCAGCGCGAGCGCGACGTTGAGGAAACCGATTTTGGTTTCGTCCACGTGCAACACGTCCGCGCCGTAAAAAAACAGGTTCAGCAGCAGCAGCGCGCCCAGAAAGTTGAAATACGTGTTGCCGATGGCGGCGAGAAACAGCGGGCGGTCCCTGCGCCAGACGCGGATCTGCGCCCAGACCTCGCCGGGAAAATTCGCGCTGAATTTTTTCCGCGGGTTCGCCGCCGGCACGCGCGTGATGCCGAGGCTGGTGACAAAGCCGAACACCGCGAGCGCGATGAGGATGAGGCCGGACAGCCAGGGCTCGCCGCGAAAACTTTTGGCCATGAACGCCGCCGCGACCGTGCCGAGGATGATGGCCATGAACGTGCCGAGCTCGAGCAGGCCGTTGCCCCACGAAAGTTTCCGTTCCGGCAGCAGCTCCGGCAGCAGGCCGTATTTGGACGGGCCGAAAAACGCGCTGTGGACGCCCATCAAAAAAACGCAGCCGAGCAGCGGCCAGCAGGTTTGCAGCGAGGCCGCCACGCCGGCGGCCAGAAGTTTTTGCTGCCACGCGAGGCCGGCGAACGCGAGCAGCATCACGGCCATCTCAAAAATTTTGACACCGACGGAAATCGTCCGCTTGCTGAAACGGTCGGCGAGAAATCCGCCCGCCATCGAAAACAGAATGAACGGCAGCGAGAACAGCGCGCCGACGAGTTCGCCGATCCTGTGTTTTTCGGCGAGCGAGACGTTCAGGCCGATGAGCATGAAGATGACGAGGTTTTTCAGGACATTGTCGCTGAACGCGCCCTGAAACTGCGTGACGATGAGCGCCCAGAAACCTCTGGCGGATTCAGGTTGGTCGGCGGGTTCGTTCATCGGCAACGAGGCTAACCGTTCGCGGATGCCATTGTGAATTGAAAACTTTGCTTGCGGGCTGGTGGCAATTTCCATGCGCTATTTTTAGGTGTTGGGTCATTTTGAACTTTTGGTGGGGCGAGCGTCCTCGCGAGCCGGCGTGCGTCAAGCAATTTTCGCGGCTCGCGCGGACGCGCCCCACCAAATTGATACCAAGCGCTATTTTTAACGCAGCTTGCGCGCGGGGGGTTAATTGATAAAACTTGACGCGACATCGCCTGGCTCAATGAATGTCCATCACCTCGAACTTTTTTATTACGTCGCGCGGCACGGCGGCATCATGCCGGCGGTGCGCAACATCCCCTACGGCATCCAGCAGCCGGCGGTGAGCGCGCAGGTGGCGCAGCTCGAGGAATTTCTCGGCGTGACGCTTTTTCAGCGGCGGCCGTTCGCGCTGACGGCGGCGGGGGAAAAGCTGTTCACATTCATCCGTCCGTTTTTTTCCGGCCTCGATAAAATCGCCGGCGAATTGCAGGGCGGGCAGGCGCGGCATTTCCGCGTGGGCGCCTCGACGATTGTCCTGCGCGATCACCTGCCGCGTCTGCTGGGCGGCGTGCGCAAAAAATTTCCCGGCCTGAAAATTTCCCTGCGCGAGGGTTTCCCGGCGCAACTGGAAACTTTTTTGATGCACGATGAAGTGGATCTGGTCATCACGATGACGGAGCGCAAGCCGCCGGCGGGATTGCAATCGCTGGTGCTGCTGGAACTGCCGATGGTACTGCTGGTGGAAAAATCATCGCGCCTGAAATCGGCGGAGGAGCTCTGGCGGCGCGACAAAATCGCGGAGCCGCTCATCTGCCTGCCGGCGCCGGAGGCGCTGACGAAAAATTTCCTGGAGCAGTTGCGCCGCCGGCGCGTGGAATGGTTTCCGTCGGTGGAGGCAAGCTCGGTGGATTTGATCGAGACCTACGTCGCCAGCGGCCTGGGAATCGGCGTGTCGGTCAGCGTGCCGCAAAAGGCGTTGTCGCCAAAAGTGCGCGCGCTGCCGCTGCCGGAATTTCCGCCGGCGCTGATCGGCGCGTTGTGGCGCGGCAAAGTGACGCCGCTGCTGGCGGCATTTTTGGCGGAGGCCCGGCTGCGGGCGCGGGAATTGATGTAGGACGGTGAGCGTTCATTTTCGGGACACTCCGGGCAAAAACGACTTGAGTCTGGACAGAAAATCCGGCGGCGGATGAATTATTCCCCAAATAAAAAGATTGGCGTGACGGTTGCTTGAAAGAAATGTCGCGACAATTGGAATTGTCGCTTGCAATTGAATTTAACACGTCTATAAAAAACGCACATGGCTTTGCCATTCCTCAACGGCCCGTCAAGGAAGAAACGCAATCAGTTCATTGCCGTTGACTTGGGCAGCCGCACCACGAAGGCGGTGCTGCTGGAACGCCGGGGCGACGTCCTGGCGCTGTGCCGCTACGCGCTGCTCGACGCGCCGATTTACGAAAAAAAAATGTCGCCGGATTTGCTGTCGGACCATTTACGGAACGTGGCGGAAGCCCTGGGCGGAACGACGAAATACATCACGCTCGCCGTCGGGCTGGACGACGCCATCGTGCGCCAGGTCGAGCTGCCGCAGATTCCCGTGAATGAAATGCGGATGGTTTTGAAAAACAACACCAAGAGCTACCTGCAACTGGATCTGCCCAACCACGTTTTTGACTGCTACGTTTTTCCGCCGAAGAACCAGGCCGGCGGCAGGGCGGCCGAACCGCCCAAGCCGGGCAGCATGCCCAAATTGAAAGTGCTGGTCACGGGCGCGAAGCAGCAACTGGTGAATGATTTCCAAACGGCGGTGAAAAACGCGGGACTGGTCGCCGATTGCATCGTGCCCGGACTCATCGGCCCGGTGAACGCGTTTGAAATGTCCCAGCCGCAGGTTTTTGAAAACGAGTCGGTGGCGCTGGTGGACATCGGCTTCAAATACACCTCGGTCTGCGTTTTGGACCGCGGCGAGCTGGCCACCTCCCGCATGGTCAACATCGGCGGCGACAAACTCACCTCCGGCCTGGCCGAGGCCATGAACATCAGCTACGCCGAGGCCGAGGGCATCAAGGTGGGCATGGCGCCCGAAGTGCAATCCGCGCTGGAACTGCAGGTGCTGCCGCTGGGCCGCGAGCTGCGCGCGTCGCTGGACTTTTTTGAACACCAGCACGACCGGCCCGTCACGCAGGTTTTTGTGAGCGGGGGCTCGGCGCGCTCGGAAATGATCCTGCAGATGCTGCACGCGGAACTGGTGGCGGAATGCAAGACGTGGAACCCGACGACCTTTCTGCAGATGTCGCTGCCGGGACAGCAGGCGGTGGAGATTGAACACCTGGGATCACAACTCGCGGTCGCGGTGGGCGCCGCACTGGCGGCGGGTTAACTTTACAAATTTGGATTATGGCAATACGAGTCAATTTACTGGCCGAGGCGCTGGCCGCGGAGGATTTACGCCGCCGCGACCCGGTGAAGCGCGCCCTGTTTGCCGGCGCGCTGCTCGTGGCGCTGATGCTGGTGTGGAGCAGCTCGCTGCTGCTGGAGGAAATGCTGGCCAAGAACAACCTGGCCGGCGTGCAAAACGACATCCAAAGCCACGCCGGCGAGTTTGACCAGGTGACGGCCAACCTGAAAAAAATTTCGGACACGCGGGATAAGCTGGGGGCATTGCAGCAGTTGAGCGACGGACGTTTTTTACAGGGCAACCTGCTCAACGCGTTGCAGCAAATCACCGTGACCGGCGTGCAGATGACCCGGCTGCGCGTGGATCAGAATTACATTGTGAAGGCCGGCTCGCCGGGCCAGACCAACCAGTTCGGCGTGATCCCCGGCAAGCCGCCGGTGGCCACGGAAAGAATCGTCCTGTCACTGGATGCGAAGGATTACAGCGCCAACCCCGGCGACCAGGTCAACAAATTCAAGGGCGCGATCACGACGCAAGCCTACTTTGCGTCAGCGCTGGACAAGACGAACGGCGTCCGGCTGGCCAGCCTGTCGTCGCCCCAAACGGGGCCGGATGGCCGGATGTTTGTCTTGTTCACGGTGGAATGCCGCTACCCCGATCAAAACCGATGAACTTTCTGCCCAAAGACAAGGAAAAGCGGACCCACTTCCTGCTGGTGATTGCCGGGACCGCCGGCCTGCTGGCCGCCATCGGCTTTGGCGTCATCCGCCAGCAATACGCGACGCTGCAAAAAATCGCCGAGCAGAGCACGAGTGCGAAAGAAAAGTTCCTGAAGATCAAGGACACCATCAAGCAGGCGGATGGGACGGCCAATGACCTGGCGAACGCGACCTACCGGCTTCAGAAGGCCGAGGAAGACATGGCCTCCGGCGACGTTTATGCGTGGACTTACGACACCATCCGCGCATTCAAGGCGTCCTATCATGTGGACATTCCCGCCATCGGCCAGCCGGCCAAAGGCGAAGTGGACATGATGGCACAGTTCCCCTTCCCGCAAATCAAATTCAACATCAGCGGCACGGCCTATTTCCACGACCTCGGCAAATTCGTATCCGATTTTGAAAATACTTTTCCGCACATGCGCATTGTCAACCTGACGGTTGAACCGGGCAACGTGCCCGGCACCGACGCTGAAAAATTGTCCTTCCGCATGGACATCATTGCGCTGGTCAAATCCGACTCGTGAACCGCCCATGACAACGCACCAAAATAAATTTCACCGCCCGGCGACCTGGCTGCTGCCGCCCGCCCTGCTCCTCGCCGCCGCGCTGGCCGCCGCCGCCGACCCGTCGCCAGCCAGGCCCGTTTTGCCCGTCACGGTCCGGTCCGTCTTCGTCATCCCGACCAGTCCCAAGGACGGGCGCGACCCGTTTTTTCCGGAATCCATGCGCGTCTTCCAATCGGAAGCCTCGGCCAAGAACACGGTGGAATTGACTTCGTTGACGTTGCGGGGCTTTTCGGGAACGCCCGGGCACCGGCTGGTCATCATCAACAACCACACTTTCGCCGCCGGCGACGAGGGCGATGTCATCACGGCCAGCGGCCGGGTTCACATTCACTGCCTCGAAATCAAACCCAACGCCGTGGTCGTCGAAGCCAGCGGCCAGCGGTTGGAACTGACATTTTCAAGCCAATAGCCAACAACCCAACGTCCCATGAAACCGAACGTCCAGAGCCACGAAAGAAAACCAGTTATGAAAAACATGATCATCATCGCCCTGCTGCTGGGCGGCCTCGCCCTGGTGCCAGCGGCGTTGTCCCAAACCAATGCCGCCGACACCAACCAGATGGTTCTGGCCAGCAATGCGCCGCCCGCCGATGCGGGCGCAGCTGCGCCGACGACCGTCACCATGACCGTCACCAATACGGCGACCGTCACCATGGCCGTCACCAATGCGGGGCCGGCGACGACGGCCGACACCAATGCGACGCCAGCGGTTGCAGCCGACACCAATGCTCCAGTCGTGGCGGCGGCCGCCGCAGGCGCCGCGTCCGGTTCGAGCATTCCGCTGATCCAATTTCAGGACGTGCCGATCACCACCGCCATTGAAAACCTGGCGCGGCAGGCGGGCATCAATTATCTGCTCGACCCGAAAATCGGTTACGGCCAGCCCGACGCGAACGGCGTCGTCAAGCCCGAACCCACCCTTTCCATCCGCTGGGAAAACATCACCGCCGAACACGCGTTGCTCGCGTTGCTGGACAACTACGGCCTGCAACTCGTCCAAGACAAACAGACGCTTATCGGCCGCATCACCACCAAGGATCCCACCGCGCCGCCGCAGCTCATCACCCGCGTCATCCAGCTAAAATATTCCAGCTCGTCGAACATGGTGGACAGCGTGCAGGCGGCGTTGACGGACAAGCGCAGCAAGGTGCTGGCGGACAACCGCACCAGCCAGCTGGTGGTCGTCGCCACCGACCCGGAGCAAAGTTCCGTGGACACGCTCATCGCCGAGCTCGACAAGCCCACGCGCCAGGTTTTGATTGAAACGCACTTTGTGGAAATCGCCAGCAGTCCCGAATCCCGCAAAGGCGTTGATTGGACCGGCACGTTGCAGGCGCAAAACATCAGTTATGGCAATGGCGTCTCGACCGCGGTCACCGCCCCGCCCGCCGCATCGAGTTCCTCAAGCTCCACCACGCCCGGCGGTGGCTATGCCACCTCGTCCGGTTCCGCCCCGGTAACAACTGTTACCACCTCATCGGGTTCCGGCGGTTTTTCCCTTAACACCGCCAGCGGCCTGACCCCGAACATCGGCTTCCTCAACGCCGACGGTTTGCACGCCGTGCTTTCGTTTTTGAATTCATCCCTCGATGCCCAGGTGGTTTCGACCCCGCGCATCGTGACACTGGACAATGAAATGGCGCAACTGTCCGTCACGCGCGGCTTTCCGATTTTCAACATCCAGGCCGGTTCGGCCAACGCCTCCGGCGGTTCCAGCGTGACCTATTCCAACGTCGGCACCACGTTGCAAGTCACGCCGCGAATTTCAGCCGACAACCAAATCTGGCTCAAGGTGCAGCCGGAAGTCTCCAGTTTCTTTGGCAATTTTTCCCAGTCGGTCAACGGCGGAACCGGTGCCAACGGCCAGCCGACCTCGCTCGTTTTGACCGCGCCGCAGTTTGACCAGCGCTCTTTCACCACCCAGGTGCGGATCCCCAACGCCAGCACGCTCGTCATGGGCGGCCTGGTCAACGACAGCCCCAAATCGCAGACCACCAAGGTTCCGGTCTTGGGCGACATGCCCCTGCTCGGCAATCTCTTCCGCAGCGAAGACAAACTTTCGGACAAGGACAATCTCCTGATTTTCATCACGCCGACGATTGTCCAGGACACGGACTTTCAACCCAACGCCACCGACTTCCTGAAATCACGGCCCGACGAGAAAAAACCCGTCTGGCTGGATCAAAAGTCCTCCTGGGACAACACCAAGCCGTATTTTAACGACAAATTCCAGAAGGCTTCCTCCGGCAACTAACTGACGTTTGAAATAATTTTATGAAAACCGCAACTCTCAACCGCGTGTGGCTGGCTGCCGCACGGGCGTATTTTAACGCGCGGGTGCGCGGCCTCGTGGCCGCGACCGCGCTGATGCTTGCCGCCGCCAATCTTTTTGCCGGCCCCACCGTGGTCACGCTGGGCGGTGGCAATCCAAGTGTCGGCTACGCCGGTTATGAAGATGGCAGCACGCTGCATCAGGCCCTGTTCCACACGCCCTGCGGCCTCGCGCTGGATGGCACCGGTCAATACCTGTTCGTGGCCGACCGGGACAACAATGAGATACGTTACCTCGATCTTATTGCCGGCCAGACCTGGACGTTTGGAATCACCTTGACCAACCTGATCAGCAAGCCCGTCGGCGTCGCGGTGGATGCCGATTACAACGTTTACGTTCTTAACCGTGGCAAAGGCACCAACGGAACGGTCGTGTCGTTTGACAACTTCGGCGACCTGATCGCCACCAACCTGTCAGGCCTGACGAACGCCGGCGGCATTGCGCTGGATCCGGCCGGCGACATTTTTGTCACGGCCAGCAACCGGATCATCAAGGCCACGCCGGCTGGCATCAGCAACAGCGTCACCACCGTCACCACCGTCACCAATCAGGGCACCTCGCTGCAGGGCATCGTCGTCAAGCACAACGGACTGCTGGCCGTTTGCGACAGCGGACGCAATGGCATCCTGCTCATTGACCCCAACACCGGCATCGTCACCACCAACGCCGGCTTTCACGGCACGGGCGATTTCACGACCAACGGGAACAACCTTGCCTCCAGTTCGAGCGCCAAGTTCAACCAGCCCACCAGCGTGACCGAGGCGGGCGACGGAACCTTGATTGTTTCTGATTACGGCAACAACCGCGTCAAGGTCGTGCTGGCCAGCGGCGTCGTGACCAATCTCTACGGAGTCACTGCCCAATACTGGGGAGGCACGTATCCCGGCTGGTATGATGGCACCGTATATGTTCCAGACTCCATCGCCCCCAACGTCCAGTCGCGCCTGCCCTTCGGCGTGGTCTTTGGTCCCGATGGCAGCATCTACACGTCGGAAGACTATTACCACCTCATCCGCAAGGTCACCGGCGCCAATTTTGCGCTGCCGCCGCCGCTGCCGCCGCCGGCGCCAACCATCTTGACCGTCCTCACCAACTACGGAGAAGTCAGCCTGACTTGGTCCAGCTCCGCCGGCGCGACGAGCTATAACTTGAAACGTTCCCCGTCCAGCGGCGGACCTTACACGACCATCATCAATACCGCCGCCACCAGTTATACCGACACGAATGTCCTCAACGGGACGACTTATTACTATGTGGTCTCGGCGCTCAACTCTGGCGGCGAAGGCCCGAACTCGGCGCAAGTCAGCGCCACGCCGCCGGTGCCGCCAGTGCCCAACCCGCAAATTGGCTATGTTGATTTCCTGGATAGTTCCAATACGTCAACTTTCCACCCGGTGTCATCCTTCACTTTTTTCAATGACACGCCCATTGTGATTGTAGGAACGCCGGGAACCGCCACCTACTACACCTACGACGGAACCACACCGAATGCCAGTTCGTCACAGGTTTCCTCGGATTACCAAGATGGGCTTTATGAAAATCAGATTGGATTTTACCAGGTCACACAGCAGTCCCCCTCCCTGACCATCGAGGCGATCGGCGAAGAAACCAACAGGCCAAACAGCGCCGTGGTCACGGCGACGTTCCAGTTTGTAACCGGCAACCCCAACATCCTTGGCAGTGACGCCGCACAGTTCAACATCAGTGACATCACCGCCAATGCCCATCTGTATTACACCCTTGACGGTTCCGACCCGTCCAGCACCAACGGGTTTGATTTGGGCACGGTGGCCACCTCCTCGAACCTCTGGACCGTTGGTTTTCAGATTGTGACCAACACCGTTTTTAAAGTCCGGGCCTTTCGCAATAATTACCAGCCCAGCGCAATAGTGAGCGCCACTTTTTCACCGTCGAATTTTGTCGCCAACACCATCAGCTTTGGTTTTGCCTCGGGCGAAGCCTCCAGCGCATTCATCGCTTCACCCGGCCAGACATTTTATGCGCCGGTGACATTGAGCATCCTGGGAAATACAGTGATGTATAGTTTGCAGTTCAACCTGACTGTCACCAATCTCGGTTCCGCCCCGGCAGTGGCACCGGGAGCATTCGGTTTTAGTTCATTTTTGGACAAGCCCATACCGGGCACAACGCCCGTCATATACACCAACATCCCGCCGGCCATGTTTGCCGGCGGCGGGACTTTCACCAACGGAGTCTTTACCAACAGCTCGTTGAACCTGCTGGGTGTGGGCTGGGTGGAACGCGCCGGGATGACGAATCTTTATAACACGATCTCACAGACTTTGATCAGTTTTTCCCAGGCGCATGACGTTCAGTTTTTATCCAGCGGCGGAAATGTGGAGGTTGGTGGCTTTCAGTTCACGGTGCCCGCAAACGCCGCCGCCGGCGATACCTATCAAATTCAAATCGGGCGGCCTTCCGCAACTTCGGACGGCATCGGCGCGCCGGGATCGGCGGTTTATATTTCAGCCTCGACCAATGGCGTGCTTGGCGGAGGAGGAATGAACGCCCTGAAAAACGTCACCATCGGACAGTTCAAATACGTCGTCGGTGATGTGTATCCGTTCGGCTGGTTCAATGCCGGTGACTTCGGCAAAGGCTACCTCAACAACGCCGATGTTGAGCAGGTGTTTGAAGCGGCGATTTACAACTTGAACACCCCGCCGCCCGGCAGCGACTTTTTTGATGCCATGGATTCCTGTGGCAACCTCGGCACAAACAACGGCGCGGGATTGTTTATTCAATCCACGTTCAACAACCCGTCGTCCACCTTCTTTCAAAACAATCCCAGCACAACTTTGTTCAATGGCAACGACGCAACGATCAACCAGATTGTCTTTGGCGATGGAGTTCTCGACATTTGCGACGTTTATGTCACCTTCCGCCGGTCTCTGGATTCCAGCCTCACTTGGTATCGTCGCTTCTGGACCAACGGCGTGCGTGCCGCCGATACCACCAACAATGTAGTTCCAAATGTCCTGGTCAAGGCCAGCAGCGGCAGCGGCACCGTTCTGTCCAAGGCCCAGAGCGTCCCAGCCTCGACCAATGCGCCACTGGTTAATTTTACCGCCGGCGATTCCGTGACACCCCCCACACATCTGGTCCAAATCCCCATCACGGCCAACATTTTGGGCAGCTACCCATTGCGGATGCTGATGTTGAACCTGACGGTGAATCCGTTGGACGGTTCGCCCGCCCTGTCAGTCCCGGTTCAATTCACACAAAACGCGACCGTGCTGGGAACTCCATACACCACTGCCTCAATTGACAATGACAATTATGCCGCCGTCTGGCTCAACAGCACCAATGCCGGATTGACCGGCACGGCGACGATTGGCACGTTAACCGTCAGGATTCCGGCCGGTGCCCCAACCAATGCCGCCTACGCCATTCATTTTGATCATGCCTCGGCCACGCCCAACGGGCTGGCGTCATTCCCGAAACAAACCATGACCGGCCTGATTACCTTGGCCAGCCGCACCAATTCCTATTACGGCGACGGCATCCCGGATTCGTGGCGGCTGCGCTGGTTCGGCACCATTTACAATGTGCTTTCCGTTTCCAACGCCTGCGCTTCGGGCGACGGCGTGAACAACTGGGCGAAATATATTGCGGGCGTTGACCCGACCATTCCCTACGATTTCCCCAGTGTGAACGCCAAATCGCCCGTGCCCAGCGGCTCGACCACCGCCATCCACTGGCCCACCGTCCTGGGCAAGCAATACGCCATTGAACGTTCCACCACCCTGTTTTCCGGCAGTTGGACCGCCATCGCCACCAACACCGGCACCGGCGGTGACATGGAATTTGACGACGCCAACACCGGCAAGGTGAAATTTTACCGCGTGCGGATTCTGCCCTGATTCACGGTCGTTTGGTGGGGACGGCGCGCCGTTTTTATTTCGCGATCCGTTTCAGGTAATCAAACGAATAAATCCCCGTGTTATGCCCGTCCGCCCAGACCGGCTGGATCGCATAGCCGCCCACGCTGGCGAACCGCACGAGTTCAAACGCCTGCGCCGTCAACGGCCGGTCGGGGTTTTTGTAGAGGTGGCCCAGGATGTCCACCTCGCCCTGGCAGCCGGCGCAGGGACAGCAGCGGCGCAAACGCTCCAGCGCGATGAAATTTTCGCCACCGTCCTCCCACTTGATGGCCAGTTCGCCGCCGATATGTTGAATGTCCAGCGGTCGCATCAGCTTTTCTTCAACCGCCGTTCAAACGCCGCCAAAGTTTCCGGGCTGACGTGATGCTCGATGCCTTCGGCGTCCAGCTCGGCCGTCCTTTCCGAAACGCCGAGCTTGCGCAAAAAAGCGGCCACCGTCTCGTGCCGCCGCTTGCATTCCTCGGCCAGCCGGCGCCCGGTGTCGGTGAGGAAAATCGCGCGGTAAGGCTTGGTGTTCACAAATCCGGCCTGCCGCAACCGCGCCAGCGTGCGGTTGACCGTCACATGCGTCACGCCGAGCCGCCGCGCCAGGTCCACCACGCGCGCCTCGCCCTGCGAAACCGACAGGTCGGCGATGGCCTCGACATAATCCTGCGCGGTTTCCACCGCGCGGTCGCGGCGCGAGCGGCGCAGGTTTTCGGCCTGCTGCGACGCCGGGCGCACTTCCGGCTGACGGGCGGCGGCGGATTTTTTTCGGGCGGGCGGCGGCATGTTTTCGCAAGGTAAATCTGACGGCGGTTTTGGTATTGTGTCATTTTGAACTCTCGGTGGGGCGGGCGTCCCCGCGAGCCGCGAGCACGGTTTGACGCCCGTCGGCTCGCGCGG
>Ga0302319_10000156_pt1 | contig 139460 bp, 102 predicted proteins | sample Bog_T0_2_FD_203319 | JGI IMG/M metagenome (GOLD analysis project Ga0302319, IMG submission 203319) | Peat permafrost microbial communities from Stordalen Mire near Abisko, Sweden - Bog_T0_2 | ecosystem: Environmental > Terrestrial > Soil > Wetlands > Peat | place: Sweden: Abisko, Stordalen...
TGCGGCGCTCCCGCACAAACTGAGAATTATTCTCCGCCGCTACAACGAAGCCAACAACGCCTCGCAATCCAACAATTGCGGCGCGGAGATCGCCGCATGAGACAGAGGGAACTTAGCACTGACCAGCTCATAATTATCTGGAAAAAATGCGACCGTCACCGGATCGACGTACAGTTTGTACTTCCTGTGCAGTGGCCCGCCTTCGCGCCCCAAGGTGAGGAGAGAACCAGCAAGCACCGCTGCGGGGACCTCTAGCAGGTCGACGTCCGCCGTTGTCCTCGACATGCCATAGTGGACCGTCAAGGCGAATCCCCCGATGCAATTGAGAAACACCGGGTCGGCAAGAGCCGCGTCAATCTCGGCCAGAAAGGAGTGGCACGGCTCAGGCGGGAGTGCGCTTGACGACATCTGCTACTTCCTTCGCATTCAGATCTGTAAGAAGCCGCCAGAATCGAGCAGCTTTGGGTCTGCTTCGGTGAAGTCGTCTGCGCTCAACCTGGGTCAGCGATTTCTTGCAGAGCGTGTCCTCTTTGTAGAGGCGAGCTTCGCGCAGCCAGTTCAGCCAAGGCTCCAGCTTAACCGTCGTGTCACTTAAATGCAGTTTGTTTGTGGCTTCGACGGTGACTTCCAGCAGGGATCCCAGCCGGTTCTGTAGGTTGCGCAAGCGCACTTCGTCGGTCAGCTTTCTCCAGTCCAGATCGCGTTGGTGCGCCAATACCCACGGCAGCGCTTCTATCACTCTCTGGTCCAAATCCTCTGTATTGAGGGCGCCGAGCAGGACGAGCAGCGGGTCAACTTTCCTGGGCATGCGCGCCAGATAAGCAAACCCGGGATAGCCGAGATTGCCCAGATGCTCTTTCAGGAGCTCACTGTATGAAGGCGCTTTACTGTCTTTGGGGCTATCCCTACGGACATGCTCGGAAGGTGCCGCTATAGGGGTCGATCTTGCCGTGAGCGCTTCAGGACAAACCGAATAAAGCCAGTTCTTTAGCCTTGGCGTCACCGGGCGGAGGCCTTTTTCGACGGCGCACACGAACGGCTGCCGAACGCCGACTCCTCTGGCTGCGTCCGCCTGAGTTTTACCGGCCTTCTTGCGCCATGTTTTGAACTCAGATCCGCTCATCTCACAAATATAATCAATTTGATTATATTTTTCAAGGCTAATCCCGTATCGGCGGGCTCGCGGCATTTCGTTGGTTCAGGCGCAAACTGTGCGCGTCGGCAAAGCCCGAAGACCCGGAAAACGGCCGGAATATCCCCCTCCCCGTGTCTCCCGGCCCGGCCGCGATAAGCTAGAAGCCAGAACCTGGAGGATGAACGAAAAACATGCCAATGTACCAATATTCCACGCTTGCGGTGCATGCAGGACAATACCCCGATCCCCAGACGGGTGCTGTCAATGTGCCGCTGTACCTGTCCTCGACCTTTGAACTGACCGGCATCGGCACCGACCGCGGCTGGGACTACTCGCGCGCCGGCAACCCCACCCGCGACCGCCTGGAAGAGGCCCTGGCCGCCCTGGAAGGCGGCTTCAGCGCCCATGCCTTCACCACCGGCATGGCCGCCATCTCCGCGCTGGTGGCCATGTTGCGCGCCGGCGACCACCTCATCTGCTCCAAGGACGTCTATGCCGGCACGGTCCGCCTCTTCGACCGCATCGTTTCCGGCTACGGCATCGAGATCGAGTATGTGGACACCAGCGACCTGGCCGCGGTCGAGGCCGCCATCCGCCCCAACACCAAATTGATCCACATCGAGACCCCCAGCAACCCCCTGATGGTCCTCACCGACATTGCGGGCGTGTGCGCGATTGCCCATGCAAGGGGCGCGGAAGTGAGTGTGGACAACACCTTTATGTCGCCGGTGTTGCAGAGCCCGCTGGCGCTGGGCGCGGACATCGTGATGCACTCGACGACCAAATATCTGAATGGCCACTCGGACGGGCTGGGCGGGGCGTTGATCGGCTCCACGGCGGAGCACAAGGAGCGCTTCGGGCTGGTGCAGAAGGCGGCGGGCGGGGTGATGTCTCCGTTCGAGTGCTTCCTGGTTTTGCGCGGCATCAAGACGCTGCCCCTGCGTGTGAAGCAGCATGAGGAAAATGGCCGCGCCGTGGCCGAATACCTGTCGACGCACCCCAAGGTGAGCAAGCTGGCCTATCCGGGCCTCAAGAGCCATCCGCAGTACGATCTGGCGGTGAAGCAGCAGAAGGGCTTTGGGTCCATGATGAGCTTCGAGGTGGAGTCGCGCGAGGCCGCGGGGCGGTTCCTGGCGGCGATCAAGATCTTCCTCAGCGCCGAGTCGCTGGGCGGGGTCGAGTCGCTGGCTTCGCACTCGGCCACCACGACGCACGGTTCGGTGAGCGAGGAGACGCGCAAGATCATGGGCATTACCCAGGGGCGGATACGGCTGTCGATCGGCATTGAGGACAAGGAAGACCTGATTGCCGACCTGAAGCAGGCGCTGGCCGCAGTGTAAGAGGAGGATGATGCTGGACCCCATGTTTCTGCTGGGCATTGATACCTGCGGGCCGATGGGCTCGGTGGCTCTGGGCCGCCTGAACGGGAGCGGTGTGGAGATTCTTGGCCAGGTCGAACTTGAAGGGCGTACCTACTCCGCCACGCTGGTGGCGGCGGTGGGCGATCTGCTGGCGGCCAACGGCGTCAAGGTGAGGGAACTGGGCGTCCTTGTCGCAGTCAGCGGGCCGGGCAGTTTTACTGGCGTGCGCGTGGCCCTGAGCGCGGTGAAGGGATTGGCGGAGGCTGCGCAAATCCCGGTGGTTGCGGTTTCGCGGCTGGAGGTGCTGGCCGCCAAGGCCGGGGTGCTGGCGGCGGCTCTCGATGCGCACCGGCATGAAGTCTTCTTGCGGCTGGGCTGGCCCGGCGAGCAGGCCAGGGAACTGCTGGCCGGCGCCCAGGAACTGGCGGCTGAAACGGCGCCGCCGCGGGTTGCGGTTTGCGACGAGGCTGCCGCCGCGTTGCTTGGGGCGTCGTGGCCGGCGGCGGAACTGGTGCAGATTGCAGCGCCCAACGCCGCCGATGCGCTGGGCCTGGGCGCGGTGCGCGTAGCGGCCGGGGAGTTTGCCGACCTGGCTCTTTTGGACGGCCATTACCTGCGCCGCTCCGATGCGGAGATCTTTGGCGAGACGGCGGGACAGAAGAGCGCATGAATCCCGTGCCGGCGCGGATTCGTCCCATGACTTCGGCGGACCTGGACCGGGTGATGGCGATTGCCGGGAGCCTGCAGGATGCGCCGCACTGGCCGTTGGCGGCTTACCAGGCCGCGCTGCATCCGCAGTCTGTGCCGCGGCGGATTGCCCTGGCGGCCGAGGATGCCGTGGCTGGCGGCGTGGTGGGCTTTGCCGTGGCCAGCGTGGTGGGGCCGCAGGCCGACTTGGAGACTATTGCAGTGGCGGCGGAAGGGCAGCGGCGCGGTGTGGGCGCAGGACTGCTGGCCGCGCTGGTCGAGGAGTTGAAGCTGGCGCAGGTTGACGAAGTCCTTTTGGAGGTGCGGGCGTCCAACGGCCAGGCGCTGGCATTCTATCGCCGCCGGGGCTTCAGCCAGACCGGCCGCAGGCCGCGCTACTACGCTGATCCGGTTGAGGATGCGCTCCTGCTTGCGCGGCGCCTGGACTAACGGTTCTGAGAGCCGCGAGGATGCGGCGGTTGTGATCGCCAGCACGCTTGATTGGTTTTCTGCCTGGAATCCACAACTTCCCGTGACTTTCGTCTGTTTTGGTATGGTTTGCATCTTGCCGGTTGTGAGGCTGCCGGGATATATGTAAATGTTCCGTTACACGGAGGTGCTGGATGGACGAAGTATTGGACTCTCCGCTGGGCGAAGAAATCAATCGCCTGCATGCCGAACACACTCACTACGCTCAGCGGTTGGAAGAACTGCTTCAAAAACCGTATCTGTCTGCAGAAGAGCAGCTTGAGGAAGTGCGTTTGAAAAAGCTCAAGCTGCACGCAAAAGACATGATTTTTGCTCTGGAGCACCGGTAAGCCGCTGCTCTCTGGGGTTTTTCAAGCGGTTGGTTCATGCAGGCAATTCGCCAGGCGGTGGCCCCCGGCGGCCCCAATGCCAGCGGTGTGTGAACCAGCCGCGCCCTCCTAACTTGCACGGCGACTTGAGCGCCGGGCGCCACCGCGGTGGAATGACCGTATAATCGTTGGGACAATGGTTCGCGACGGTTACATCTACGGTATGAGCTTGCTGGCAGTTGCGGTGGTGCTGGCGTGGGCTACGGGCGGTTGGGCGTGGGGTATTGCGCCCGTGCTCTTGGCGGCGTTTTTTCTATGGTTTTTTCGCGATCCCCGGCGGGCCGTTCCGGCTGGCGCGGGATTGATCGTTTCGCCCGGCGACGGTCTGGTGACGGAGACGGTCATCCTGGCCACTCCCGAGGGGCCGCGGCAGCGAATCAGCATCTTCCTCAGCGTATTTGACGTGCACATCAACCGCTCGCCGATCGGCGGCGTTCTCAGCAGAGTGCGCTATCAGAAGGGCCAGTATCTGAACGCCATGAACCCGGCCTCGGCCGACAGGAACGAGCAAAACATCGTCACCGTGTGCGGTGAGGGCATCGAGGTTACCTTCAAGCAGATTGCCGGCCTGTTGGCGCGGCGCATCGTGTTCAACTTCAGCGAGGGCGACACGGTGGAGCGCGGGCAGCGCGTGGGCCTGATCAAGTTCGGTTCCAGAGTGGATGTATTGCTTCCGGCCGAGGCGATCCTGCAGGTGAAAAAGGGCCAGCGGGTGAAGGGCGGATCGAGCGTGCTGGCGGCCATGCCACCGGCCGGGGGAGAAGGCCTGTGAGCTTCCAAGAAATTTCCTTGGCCAAGGGTAAACTCAGGCCGCGGCGGGGCATGTACCTGCTGCCTTCCTTGTTTACCGCGGGCAACATTGCCGCCGGATATTTCTCCATCACCCAGACCATTGAAGCGATGGGCGGCAACGCGCAAATGCACCTGGACTGGGCGGCGATCGCCATCCTCTTTGCCATCCCATTTGACGCGCTGGACGGCCGCATCGCGCGCATGACCAACACCACCAGCGAGTTTGGCAAGGAGTTGGATTCGCTGGCCGACGTAATCGCCTTTGGCGTGGCGCCCAGCCTGCTGGCCTTTGTGTGGGGATTCCATTTCCTGCCCCAGTCGATGAACCCGGAGTTGCATCAGCACCTGCTGCAAGCCGGAGTGTTTATCAGTTTTGTATTCCTGCTTTGCGGCGCCTCGCGGCTGGCGCGGTTCAACATCAGCCACGATCCGCAGCCGCGCAATCCGGGTCGGCCGGGACGCAAGTACTTTGTGGGCATGCCAATTCCAGCGGCAGCCGGCCTTCTGGCCGCCACCATCCACCTCTGCTACGGGATTCCGGTGTACACGTGGTGGATCGCCATTCCATGGCTCTGCCTGGTGGCCTTGGCGGGATTCCTCATGGTCAGCACCTGGCGCTTCTGGTCGGGCAAGGAGATCAATTTCACTCGCCGCCATCCCTTCCAGTTGTTGGTCCTGGTGGCGATTGTCGCGTATGTTCTGATCCGCTTCTCCCAGGTGGCGTTGTTCACGTTGGCGCTGGTCTATATGTTCTCGGGCATCTGGGCGCGGGCGGCGTACTCGTGGTCGCGGCGTCGTCGCTGGCGGTCGGCCGGCGGGCCCGCCGTCGAAGCCGTTGAGGCGGAACCGGGCCCTCCCCGTTTCCAGTAGTTTTTTCCAACCGAAAAGGATGCTTGTGTACAAGATTGCGATTGCCGGAGCCTCAACCCTGCTGGGCCGAGAACTGAAGGAAGCCCTGTCGGAGTCGTCCCTGGCAGCGGCCAGATTTGTTCTGTTGGACGAGAACGAGTCGTTGGGCCAGTTGGACCAGGTTGGAGACGAGGTCACCATCGTCCAGGCCATCGACGCGGATACGTTCGAGCATGTGGACTTCACGTTCTTCTGCGCCACCGAAGCGCTGACCCGCAAGCACTGGCGGCAGGCGCTCCGCTCCGGCTCCACGGTGCTGGACCTTTCCGGCGCGTTGGATCAGGAGACGGGCGTACTGATTCGCGCGCCCTGGCTGGGCTCAGAGACGGTTGCACCGGACCTTTTCACGCCGGCCGTGGTCCCCGCCCATCCCGCGGCGCTGGCGCTGGCGCTGTTGCTGGATCGCCTGCAAATGGCCGCGCCGGTGCGCTTTGCCGCTGCCACGCTGCTGCAGCCGGCCAGCGAATATGGCCGCGGTGCCATGGACGAACTGCACCAGCAGACGGTAAGCCTGCTCAGCTTTCAAGGCATGCCGCGCGCCATCTACGATGCGCAGGTAGCCTACAACCTGCTATCCGGCATGGGAGAAGGCGCCACTGCCAGCCTGAGCGCGACCGATGCGCGGATTCGCCGCCACTATGACGCCTTGGCGGCAGGCCGCTGGCCCGCCCTGGCTTTGCAGGTGATTCACGCGCCGGTCTTTCACGGGCAAACGTTCTCGATTGCCGTGGAACTGGAGCGGGCGGTAGAAATCTCCACGCTGGAAGAGGCTCTGAGCGGCGAGCATGTTGACCTGGTGCTGGAAGACACGGATTCGCCGTCGAACCTGGCCGCCACCGGGCAGAACGATGTGCTGGTCCGTTTGCGGCCGGAGTTGGGCGGTAGCCGCAATACCAACGAGACCTCCCGGTTGTGGCTGTGGGCCGCCTGCGACAATCTGCGCTTGAGTGCGCAGAATGCCGTGGAGTGCGCGCTCGACCTGAGACGGCTGCGCCCGCAGGGGACCGTGCAATAAGACCAAGGGCCGCTGGGTTCCCGATTCCCGCCAGGCAAGTGTCGCTGCTTTGGACTACACTTTTGGCCGAAGGAGCGAGCGATGAAATTCAACATCAAAGCCTTGGCCCTGGCGTGCGCAATCCTTTGGGGCGGGGCAGTTCTGCTCGTTGGTCTGGCCAACCTGCTTTGCGGCACCTATGGTCAGCGCTTCCTGGAAGTGCTGGCTTCCTGGTATCCCGGCTATCATGCCACCCACAGCATTACCCAAGTCGTGATCGTGACTGTTTATGCAGTCGCGGACGGACTGATCGGTGGGGCCATTTTCGGCTGGCTCTACAACCGGCTGGTCAAAGCCGGCGCCTGAGCGATCAGGGGTTGCAGAACCTGTACTCTCGCCAACATTGAGCAGTGCGCTGGATCGCCGGTGAAGGGCTGAGGTGTGCCCAGTGCGGGAAGCCGCGCGGCGGCTCAGGCCGCAGGGAGTCAGGCGACAGGTCGACAAGCAGGAAGTAAGACGATGATCCAGGTATTACTTTCGCTTTCAGTCTTATTCTATAGAATTGTCTTACTTATGGTAAGATGTAAGCCATGGCGCAGATGTTCGCTACCGTTAGCAGCAAGGGCCAACTCGTGATTCCCGTGGCCATCCGAGAGGCGCTGGGAATCGAACCGGGGACGCGCGTCGCTATCCGCCTGGAGGGGACGCGGCTGATTCTGGAGCCGGAGACCTTGGCGGCCAAGCTGCGCATCCTCAAAGAGTTGCGTGGGTGCATGGCGGGTGGTCCCTCGATGACCGACATGCTGCTGGAACAGCGGCGGCAGGAACGGGAAACGGAATTGGCCAAGGACGGGTGGTAGGACGACCAAATGACCGTTTTTGTCATCGATTCATCTGCAATGCTTCGCCATATCGACGACGAGGCCGGCGCGGACCGCGTGGAAGCCATCATACAGACGTGGCTGCGAGAGGGCGCTGTGGGGCAGATTCCTGCGGTGCAGTGGGGGGAGATCGCCGGAATATTGCGCAAGCGCTCTGGTGCATTGGAGCAGGAGAGGGTTCTCGATCGCCTGAAGCAGATTGACCTTCAAGTCGTTCCCGCCAGTGCCGAGCGTGCGGTGCGGGCGGCTGAGCTTCGTATCGACCGCAAGATCTCCTACGCCGATGCCTTTGCTCTCGAACTGGCGATGGACTCTCCCGATCACGTGCTGGTGACCGCAGACTACGACTTCAAGGCCGTAGCCGATCTGGCGCGAATCGAGTTTCTTCCCGCAAAATAGGAAAATGCATCAGACGGTTCTCCGCCCTCCGCAGCGTATCCAGGCCTGCTCGATATAGCTGTCGGTCATGCCGGCAATGTAGTCGGCGACGGTGCGGGCCAGGCCCTCGGCGGGAATCTGCGTCAGATGGTCCTCTGGCAGCAGGCCGGGGTCGGCGATGAGGGCGGCAAACAACCCTTCCACCACCTCGGTGGCGCGGTTGTGCCCCTCCTCGATGGCCGAGGAATTGTAGAGATTGTCGTAGAGGAACTGCTTGGCAGTGGCGCGGGCAGCTTCCATGGGCGGACTCAGGGTGGCCAGCCGCTGGGGCGCCTGCCGGATTTCGTCGAGAGTCGTGGCGCCGAGCGCGGCCACGCGGGCCTGCACTTCTCCCATTAAATCGGTCACCAGCGCGTTCAGAACCCGCTTGATGGCTTCCGTGGCGGCCAGCTTGGGCGGGGCATCCGGATACTCCGCAAGTACCGCGTCATGGAAGCCGCGAAACAGGGGCACACCTGCGAGAACCTGCTCCAGGGTGAGGATGCCGGAACCGAGGCCGTCGTCCAGATCGGCGGTCAGGTAGGCGATTTCGTCGGCCAGGTCGATGAGTTGGGCTTCCAGGGGCGGAAAGCGGTCAAGAAAGTACTCGGCCAGCTCCGGATGGGTGGCTGCGGAGTAATCGTGGGAGTGCTTGACGATGCCTTCGCGCACGCCCAGGGTCAGGTTGAGGCCGCGAAAGGCCACGTAACGCTCCTCGAACCAGGTGACGATGCGCAGCGCGTGCAAGTTGTGGTCGAAGCGGAGTCCATAGGCCTGGAGCGCGTGGTCCAGGGCCTTTTCTCCGGCGTGGCCAAAGGGCGGGTGGCCGATGTCGTGGGCCAGCGCCAGCGCTTCGGTCAGCTCGGTGTTCAGCCCCAGGGCGGCGGCCAGGGTGCGGGCAATCTGGGTCACTTCCAGGGTGTGGGTGAGGCGGCTGCGAAAGTGGTCGGAGGGCGGATCGCCGGGCAGGCGGGTGAAGACCTGGGTTTTGCCAGCCAGGCGGCGAAAGGCACGTGCGTGCAGAATGCGGGCGCAGTCGCGGGCAAAGGGGGTGCGATAGGGGTGCGGCGGTTCCGGAAGCGCCCGGCGGGTGAGTTCATCGTCCAGGTTTCCGCGGACGGCGATCCCCGGGGGCAATGCGTCGGCCGGTCTGGTTTCCATGACCATCGAGAAGCAACTCTGCAGCTTATGTCTGGTTATACCGCAGACCGGCAAGGCCGCGCTCGAAGAAAGACGCTTGCGTGAGGAGAATCACCTTCAGCAAGTCAGAAAAGTGCTATAAAGTTCCTCATGCGGCGGGGATTGGACAACGCCAATCGTGCGGGAGTACTATCCAGCCGAATTTTTCATGGGGATTGGCTCGGGGATGAAACCGACCGCCGGGCTTTAAAGAACTTTTCAGGTTGAAAGAAGGAGGCAAGCATGAAGGCTCTTAAGACATTTGCGTTGGCCGTGCTGGCGCTGGGAGTTGCGTTCACATCCGGGTGTAACGGCCGGCACTCGACCAAAGAGGTCTATTACCTGATCGCGACGAATACCTCGCTGCCCTACTGGCAGACGGCGGCGGCTGGATTCAACAAGGCAGCGGCGCAATACAAGGTTACGGCCAAGGTCGCAGGGCCTGACTCCTACGATCCGCAGGCCGAGCTTGCCGCGTTGCACCAGGCCATCGCGACCAAACCCGCGGGCATTCTGATCTCAGTGGCAGACGCCTCCGTATTGCAGCCGGAGATCGACGCCGCAGTGAACGCCGGGATTCCCGTCATCACCATGGATTCCGATGCCGCGGGCAGCCGCAGACTCTACTTCATCGGCACCAACAATCTGGAAGCCGGACGTATGGGCGGCAAGCGGGTTATTGAGAAGCTGGGCGGCAAGGGCAACGTGGTTTTCTTCACGCTGGGCGGTCAGCCCAATACCGACGAGCGTCTGAAGGGATTCAAGGACGTCTTCGCCAGCCGGCCTGACATCAAGATCGTGGACGTGGTGGACATCAAGGGCGATGCCCGCAACGCGTTCGACAAGACGCAGATGCTGATGGCCGAGACCGGTCCCAAGAAGATTGATGCCTTTGTCTGCCTTGAAGCCTCTTCGGGCAAGGTAGTGGCCGATGCGGTCAAGCGGGCTGGTGGCGGCCGCCTGGTGGTGGCCTGGGATGTGGACCAGGACACGCTGAATGCGATCAAGGCGGGCACCATCGATTCGACGATTGCACAGAAGCCCTTCACCATGGGCTACGTCGGGCTGAAGGATCTGGACGAAGTGTTCCACTATTCGCCCAAGCAGCTCAACAAGGACTACAGCGCGGACTCCTTTGCGCCGTACCCGGTGTTTGTGGATACCGGCACCTCGCTGGTAGACACCAGCAACGTGGATCTCTATTTGGCTTCGCAAGCGGAAGAGGGCAAATAGCGGTTACCAAAGGCCTCATGTGCTTCCGTGGCTGTGACTAGAGGTGAATTGTGTGTTCCAGAAGGCCCGCGTCTCCCGCTGGAGACGCGGGCCTTGTTGTCTCATGGCGGCTTGGATGCGGGCGAAGGCGGGGCGCAGAGGGCCGCGGAACATGGGCAAGCCGCCGTCGAATGCCTGGAACAGCAGGCCCCCGGCGGTTAGAGCCATCGCGGATTTCATTGCACTTATGTGCGGGCTGAAGCCGATACCCTTCACCGGAACGAGTCTTCCGCAGCCCGTTAAGCCGCGGAGGGAATGCATGGTGCTGAAAGGCATTCCCCCAGCGGCTCAAGCGCTCGTTCAACGCAGGGTTCTTCTGTACGTCACAGGCTGAATCGGCTTATTCCGGCTTCGAGGGCCCGAGAGCGCTTTCCTGCTTGGCCAGCTTGACGCGGGCACTATCCAGCTTGCGCTGGACCTTGGCCACGTCGCCAGGTTCCACGTCGGCAGGGGCTGACTTGGCGTACTCCGCCAATGAGAGTTCCCACTGCGCGACGGCCAGCCGGATGCGCCCGGTCTTCTCGTAGAGGTCACCCAGGTGCTCGTGAACGGTGGGGTCGGTGCGGTCGCGATCAGCGGCCTGGCGCAGGTTCTCCTCGGCCAGTTCGTTTTGTCCCAGCTTGAAGTAGGCCCAGCCCAGCGAATCGAGATAAGCGCCGTTCATGGGGTCCAGCTCGACCGCCTTGCGGATCAGTTGCAGGGCCTCGGTCAGGCGGTTTCCCTTGTCGGCCAGCATGTAGCCAAGGTAGTTGAGGGTCATGGAGCTGGCGGGGTCCAGTTCCAGGGCCTGGCGGAAGAACTGTTCGGCCGGCTCATAGTGCTTTTGGCGCTCAGCCAGCTCGCCGCGCAGAAAGAGCAGGTAGGTGCGGTCTTCCTTCTTGGTGGTCAGGGCGCCGGCCTTGGTGAAGGCTTCGTCGGCGTCCTTCCAGCGGCGCAGGCGCACGTCCATCTGGCCCAGCGCCAGCCAGACAACGCGGTCTTCCTGGGAGTTGTTGAGCATTCCCTTGGCCAGGGCCAGACCCTCGTCGGGGTTGCTCTGGTCGGCCAACTCGCCGGCCAGCATCAGCTTGAGGTCGCGATCCTTGGGGTTGGCGGCGACGGCTCTGCGGGAGACCTCGATGGCTTTGTCGAATTGCCGGGCGTCGCGGTAGGTATCAACCTGACCCTGGAAGCCGCGCAGGGCGGTGTCGCCGCCCATGTCGATCATCTTCTGGTAGGTGGTAATGGCCTGATCGACCTTGTCCTGCTCGTGATAGACCGCCCCCAGCCGCTCCAGGAAGATGCCGCGGTTGTTCTTTTCCTCGGTGGTGTAGGCGCCGTTGGCGTGGGAGGTCTGGTCCACCATCTGCTCGTAGACTTGGGCGGCCTCGTCGTAGCGGGTCAGCACGTCCAGCAACAGGCCTTCGTTATAGCCGGCTTCGAGTGAGGTGGGGTCCTTCTTGCGCGCGCTGCGGATGGTAGCCAGCGCATCCTCGTACTTGCCCTGGCGGCGCTGGATTTCGCCGATGTGGATGAGGACGCCGGCGTTCTCAGGATCGGCTTCGGCCACCTGTTTGAACTGTTTGAGCGCTTCGTCGAGCTGGTTGTCGCTGAGCAGGGCCTGGGCCAATGCATCCATGGTGTGCGCGTCTCCCGGCTCCAGGTCGGTTGCGCGCCGATAGGCGGCGATGGCGTCCTTGGGCTGTTTCAACTGGTCGTAGATGGCGCCCAGGGCAAATTCCATTTTGGCGGAGCGGTCGGGCACTGAGACCGCCTCAATGACCTTGGCCGCATGAGCGAGGTCGCCGCTTTCGGCATAAAGGCGGGCCAGGTTGAGCACCACTTCCTCTGAATCGGGCTCGATGGCCTGGGCGATCTTGAACTCTTCTTCCGCCTTGGGAGCCAGGTGCTTGACGGTATAGAGCTGACCCAGCACCATGCGGTCCTCCACGCTCTTGGGCAGCAGGGAGACAATCTTCTCGAATTCGGCAATGGCCAGGTCGAGCACATTGCTGGGGACGTTGAGGGCGGATTGGCCCTCGCCCAGCTGGCGCAGGTAGATGCGCCCCAGCAGCTTGTGGGCCTCGACGTCGTCGGGCGAGCTCTTGAGCAGCGCGCGGGCCGTGACCTCGGCATCGTGGGTGCGGCCGGTGCGGAAGTAGAGATCGGCCAGGCCGATATTCAACTGCGGGGAGGTGGGATCGGCATTCAGCGCCAGCTTGTACTCTTCGATGGCGTGGGTGACGTATTCCGGGCGGCCCAGCGTGGCGGCGTCGTCTTCATAGCTGCTGGCCAGCGCCAGATGATAGTAAGCCTGGGCGCGGTCGGGTGGCTGCGCGGCAGTCTCGGCCGTGGCCGCCGGTGCGGGCGCGGGAGCAGTGGCCTTGGCTGCGGCAGGGCTGCCCGGAGCCGGGGGCGCCGGTGTCTTTTGGGCGCGGGCTGGAGCAGCCGGGAGCAGAACGACCAATGCGGCGGCAAACAACAGCCAAGAGGGCAGCGAACAGTGATTTAGCTTCATCATCCAGGGGATTCCGTGCCTCTTGGGGCGGCGGAGGGGGAAAACCCAGCCGCAGGGCCGAAAGGCAGCGCAGGCAGCCGGTAGGGGCAACTCTGCCTACTCTATTGACGATTTTAACCGTCATTGGTCGCAGAAGCGCGCCGGATTGCCGCATTTTCCTAAATAGCCACGCCGCTCGGGCCACCCGGCGAGCCTATTTTGCGGCGGGTTGCCGATGCATTTCGCTCGCTTCCTTGCGCGTTTGCTGGCTGGCTCGGAGCCAGTCCAGCAGCAGAGATGTCACATCCACAGTGGCCGCTCCGGGGTCCGCGCCGGGGGCTTCGACAATGCCGGCGAGCTTCATGCGGCCAGCTAACTCCCTGAACTCCGGCTGCAGCACTTCAAGAATGTTGTCGATGGGGGCCTTGCCGGCAACCTGTTGCATGGCCAGCTCCTGCCGGGCCCCGCCCCAGGCTTCAAGCTCTTTCACTTTGGCGGTGTCGTTGGCGCTCCTGGCGGCGTTCCTCTCATACCGGTGGTCGGCCAGAATGGCTGCCCACTGGGGCGAGCCGTAGAAGGCGAGCACGATGGAGAGCCGGTCGAAGGTCCCTGTGACGGGAATGCTCGAGGCGGCAACCGGAGCGGATGGGGCCGCGGGAGCCTGCGCCCTGGCGGCAAGCGGCAGCGCGGCGATGAGCAGGGTGAGGGCAACGCCGAGGCGGAGTGGGCGCATGGCAAATCTCCCTTCGCGATGGATGAAACGGAAAGGTGCGAAGCAGACGGCGGGTTTCGCACTCGGGGGCACTATACTCCGGCGGAAAAACGGGAATGTGTGTTTTGAGTCACGGCCGCGAGTTCAGAAGCGGAAGGGGAAACGAGGCGCGTCGAGGGCTTACCCCTGCTTCACGCCGGGCAGCCATCCGTGTTCGCGCAGAGAGTCCAGTTGGCGGTGGAGGACTTCAGCCTGACGCTCGAGGCGTTCGAGCTGGTGCTCGCCGGGGTGGTCTTGGGGCGGAAGGGCGGGCTGCAGTTCGAGGGTGCCGGGTTGGGGCCAGGGAGACGGCGTTGGAGTGGTTCCGGTCTGTTCTTCGAGCCAGGCGAGACGCCGGTCCAGCAATTCCAGGCGGCTCTGTACCGGTCCGGATTGCTTCCATCCCCACTCCTGCTCCAGAGCAGAGAGGGTGGTGACGCTCTGGGCAAAGCGGCGCAGGTAGGTGACGAAGGCGGTAACAAACTGGGCAAAGGGGCGGCGGCGGGGCCAGCTCTCGGCCAGCAGCCGCTCCAGTGATTCCTCGGTGTCGTTGTGGGCCAGGCCGGCGGAGCGGCGGGCGTTGGCCAGCGGCCGCGAGGCGCGCGCGCGGGTCTTCCATGATTCGGCCAACTGTTTCAGGTAGCGGCGGTCGGCGGTGATGCTGGCGCGCAGAATCTGCGGCGCGCGGTCCCGCTCGTAGGAGGGAAACAGGAAGATCATGGCCAGGATGGAGATGAGTGCCCCGGCGATGGTGTTGCCGGTGCGCACCAGGGCCAGTTGCCAGTCGCCGGAGTAGGGCAGCCAGGCGAGCACAAAGGTGGGGGTGAGGAAGAAGGCAAACGCCGTGTAATTGACCGGCAGAATGGCCAGGGCCAGCAGCGCCAGGGGGAACAGCGCCGCCGCCGTGGCCAGTTGGGAGTGGAGTGCGGCGGCCAGCACGGCGGCCAGGATGCCGCCGGCCACGGTGCCGCCGATGCGCTGAAGGCCGCGGCGCAGCGTGCCGGAGACGTGCGGCTGCAGCACGATGAGCGAGGTCAGCAACAACCAGTAGCCGTGATCGATGTGCAGCAGCAGGATCAGGGCCACGTCCAGGCCGCAGACCAGGGCGACGCGGGCGGCATGGCGCAAGAGCAGCGATTGGGGGGTGAAATTGGCCCCCAGCTGGCCCAGATCCAAGCCCTGGCGGAGCTGGCCCAGGCGCTCGTAGACGTAACCGAAGTGGCCGACGGAGGCGGTGGGCCGCTCGGAGGAGGGATCGATCGTCTTCCCCAGGCGCAGAAGTGTGGCGCTCTCAATGGAAGCCTCCAGTTGCGAAGCGGCCTCAACGACTTGGGCGAGCAGGAACCGGCCGGTCAGATCGGCCGGGTCAAGGCAGCCTTCCAGATAGGCCGGCAGGCGGTCCATCTCCCGGCGCTTGGCGCGTGCGTGGGCCACGGTCTGGCCGCCGCGCCGGACCAGGAGCGCGGCTATCCACAACTCGGCGGAACGCAGATCGGCAAGACCGGAGAGGCTGCGGTCAAAGCAGGACGGCTCTTCGTGTTCCGCTTGCGTCTCCAGATGCTCGGCGATGGCCACGGTGCGGGCGATGAGCAGGTCGGCGTTCTCCAGCAACACCACCAGGTGGTGGCCCTGCAAGGTTTCCGCCTGGCGGCCGGCGCGGATCGAGGCCACCGCCTGCCAACCCCGCTCGACGGCCTGGCGGATGCGGTACTGGTGGTGCTGGGCAAGCCGGTGCCAGAGGGCGGGGCTCTGGCGGCTCCCATGGGGTGGCGATGATGGAGGTTCGTCGATTCCCACCGCTTCCGCGAAAGGCCGCGGAAAGGATGGGGCGCCCGAGGAGTCTGGCTGCGCACGGCTGGAGAGCGCGGCTACCGAGCCCAGGAAGGAGGCCAGTTCTTCATAGCAGGCGCTGACCGCGGCGCGGGCGGGGCGATAAGCGTCCAGCGGCCACAGAAACAGAGAGAGCAGGGCCGCCCAGGCGCCGCCGGCCACCAGCAACAGTGCCCAGCCCAGCGCCTGGCGCCAGTTGGCCGCGGGCGCGCCCACTCCGCAGATGAAGATGACCTGGACCAGAACACCGGCCGAGGAGAACGGCTGGCCCAGCACGGCCAGGTAACTCCACAGGAAGCAGAACAGCAAGGTGACCGGCAGCGCCCAGTAGAGACTGGAGCCGATGAGGGAGCCGAGAAACAAGCCCAATGCGCCGCCCAGGGAGACGGTGGCCAGGCTGCTGAGGCGGGTGCGATAGGGGCCGCCGGTGTCGGAGACAATGGCCTCGAATCCGCCCAGACCGGCCCAGCCCAGGTTGGGGATGCCGGCCAGGTCGCCCAGCACCAGCGGCGCGCACAGCGCCACGGCGGCGCGCAGGCCGCGGTACCAGTCCATTTGGCGGGCCAGGGCTACGGCTTGGGTGCGCAGGCGGGCTAACTGCTGGGCAAGAGACGTCATAGGCTGATTTTAAGAGACTGCCCAAAAACAATCAGCGCACGGCCGATTTACCTCAGGCCTCCCATCCCAACAGGCCGTGGTTAAATCGGTCCGGCCAGTTGGCCGGCCCAGTGCCGGTTTGCCTCGCGTAGAACCGGGAAGACCCCAGGCTGCGGCTGGATGCGCATATCCATCACGATTTTGCGCGAAAAATGCGGTTTTCGGGCTCAAATCGGGTAAGAACGGGCTAAAAAGCGCCGGTTACGTTTACTGCTAAGTCGACATGTAGTTTTCGTAAGTTATTCATTATGGGCTGCTTACGTGCAATTAATTGTAAGAAAACGCGCTTCAAGAGGGAGGGGGGGGAGGGGGGGTGGGGGGGGCAGGTGGTACGGACCGGTTACATACCTTCCCATCTACCAGTGTGCGCCAGGGGAAGGTAATTGTCGGTAAATGGGGTTTAAGAAAGCGAACAATCTGTCTCTGTTGATTTTCAGTCGGCGCATAGCTTTCATTTCAGGGGAAGGGCCGTTGGCGGCAGTCGATGCTTTTGTCCATGGAGATCGGCGACCACTTGGCGACTCAGGGCACCGATTGCGCCGTTGACGACTGCCTCTGAGATTTGGCATCTATCGAGAATCGGAGTCTAACGGAAACCTGGTTGAGGTTCGTGCTCTCCCAGGTGCCCAAAAGCGAGGCACCTGGGGCACCCGGTTTTGGTGGACGAACTCACACCTCGGACCTGGGCCACCCGCCTCGTGTGGGGGCCTGGGGCGCCGCCGGGAGCAGAAATCTCCGGTCAAAATTGAGGGGCCGTGACCGGCAGAGCGGCGGACTCGATGCCCTCGCACAGCGCGTTGTCCACGGTCACGTTGCCCACGGCGTCAAGCTTCACTGTCCAGATGGTGTCATAGTCGGCGGAGGGCCAGGCGGGCGCCATGGGGGCAATGCCGTGTGGAAAATAGCTGGAGAGCAGCGCATTGACCGTTGTTGCAATGCGATCGTGCTCCCACGCGAGCAGGATCTTCTGATTGGAGAACTGTTCGCCGGTAAAAAAGAAGTCACTGGCCTGGGTGGATAGCTGGGGCGGACTGGTAGCAAAGAGATCGAAGCTCGCGGCCAGATGAAAGGGCAAGTTATTGGCGATGGCGTAAGGCTCAACGGTCAATGCGGGTCTGACATACGACCAGTAGGAATTGCTGGAGGAACTCGCAGTGCCCTGGATAGCCTGTGCGGGGTCGCTCGAATAGACCTGGTCGGGGCTGATTTTGCCGGCCAGCGCGCTGGGCAGATCGAGCGCGCGCCACTGCCCCGCGCCGACATAGTTGCCGTCGTCCCAAGATCCCTGTGGATGCGCCTCTGCGTGGCGAATGATGTAAAGAGTTTCGTTCCTGTTGATCTCCGGTGGAATAACGGCGCCCGCGGCGCCGCCGGTGATTGAGATGGTGAAAGGCGCCTGGGCCGCGCACGGGGCAGAGGCCAGAGCGGGCGAGTTCAATGCCGGGTAGGTGGAAGGCGGGGCCAGGTTGCTGTCGAAGGTGACCAGGCTGGCGCCTCCCGACGGAGCGATCGAGATCGCATAGACCGAGTTGGGCCCGGAATAGCTGGCCGGAAGAGTCAGGTTGTAACCTTCGAGCGCGTTGAGGTTCGTCAGCAGGCTTTTGGTGGTCTCCCAAGGCGCCGAGAAGACGAAAAAGCCGGGCACGTTTGCTTTGAGGATTCCGGTGACCAGGGTTTCGTTGTCGCCGTTCTCGTCGTTGAAGTCGAGACCCTGGCAATTGGCGCAGGGCCGCGCCTGCACAGCAACTCCGCTGGGTGCGCCTGCTGCGGCATAGGAGACGTTGAGCGGGTAGCTGTTGGCGGTGTAGGGAGTTCCGCCCGCCGGGCTGCTGGAGAGAGTGACCTGGTTGAGAAGGGCGAACTGCTGGACGGTCTCAGGCGCCGCCATATCGGGGTCCTTGTCCGCGGTTTGCAGATGGGTCATCGGCGCCAGCGTGTAAATGCCGGTTACATTCTTCGAGCCCAGCACGTGCTGGCGCAGGAATGTGGCCATGAGCAGCGAGCGCTGCAATCCCCTGTCGGTGAGGTTTGCAGTGCCTGGATTGACGTCCCCCGCGGCGTTATAAGCCAGATCCTCGCTTACCACGAAAATCAGGTTCAGGTTGCTTTCGCTCAGCGGCCCGGGAGCGGAGACCGGGGTTGGCGCGGGCGCCGGCGCTGTGGAATGGGAAGCGGAAGATCCGCATCCCACGAACAGCGCCAGGCCAGGAAGCAGGAACAACGGCCATACCGCGGCATTCTTGTTCACGTTCCAGCTCCTTCACTCAATGGCGGAAGTGGCGAATTCCGGTGAAGACCATGGCCATGCCCAGCTTGTCGGCGGCAGCGATGACTTCGTCGTCGCGGACCGAGCCACCGGGCTGGATGACGGCGGTGGCTCCGGCGGCGGAGACCGATTGCAGGCCGTCGGGGAAGGGGAAGAAGGCGTCGGAGGCGGCCACGCAACCCTTCAGCGGCAGCACGGCCTTCATCGCGCCAAAGCGGGCGGCGTCCACGCGGCTCATCTGGCCGGCGCCCACGCCCAGGGTCTGGCCGTCTTTGGCATAGACGATGGCGTTGGACTTGACGTGCTTGGCGACGCGCCAGGCAAAGAGCAGGCTGCGCAGTTCCTCGGCGGTGGGCGGACGCCAGGTGACCACCTTCAGCTCCGACTCGGTGACCCGGCCGGTATCCGCATCCTGCAATAGCAAGCCGCCGGAGACGTGTTTGATCACCGGCCGGGGCGCGGCGGAGTGGACCTGGACCAGGCGCAGGTTCTTCTTGGCGGCAAAGCGCTCGCGGGCCTCGGGCGTGAAGGCCGGGGCGGCGATGGCCTCGACGAAGAGCTTGGCAATCTCCTCGGCGGCTTCGGCGTCGACGGTGCGGTTGATGCCGATGACGCTGCCGTAGGCGGAGACGGGGTCGCAGGCCAGCGCCTTCTGGTAGGCATCCAGCACGGTGGGGCCGGTAGCCGCGCCGCAGGGGTTGGTGTGCTTGACGATGATGACGGCGTGCTCGTCGAACTCCTGGACCAGCTCCCAGCAGGCGTCCAGGTCGACAAAGTTGTTGAAGCTGAGCTCCTTGCCCTGGAGCTGGGCTGCCCCGGCAACGCCCAGGCCGGAACCGTCGTTGTAGAGCGCGGCGCGCTGGTGGGGATTCTCGCCGTAGCGCAGCGGCTGGGCGAGGGCAAAGTTGACGCGCAGGGTGGTGGGGAAGCTGGCCGTATCCGGCGCGGCGGGGCTCGCCGGCGCGGGCGCCTCGGCGATCTTATCCAGGGTGTTGGCAATTGCCGTATCGTAAGCGGCGGTGAGCGAGAAGGCCTGTTTGGCCAGCCGCCAGCGGGTTTCGCGTCCCAGGCAGCCATGGGTGGCCTTGAGTTCCTGCATGAGGCCGGGGTAATCGGCCACGCGGGTCACGATGGCCACATCCTCGAAGTTCTTGGCCGCGGAACGCACCATCGAGGGACCGCCGATGTCGATGTTCTCGATGAGCTGGCCAAAGGCCACTCCGGCCTGCGCAGCGGTCTTCTCGAAAGCGTAGAGGTTGACCACCACCATGTCGATGGGCTCGATGCCGTGGGCGGCGACGGCGGCCTCGTGCTCCTTGTTGCCGCGAATGTAGAGCAGCCCGCCGTGGACCTTGGGGTGGAGGGTCTTGACGCGGCCGTCGAGCATCTCCGGGAAGCCGGTAAGGTCGCTGATGTCCTGTACGCCCAGGCCGGCCTCGCGCAGAGCGCGCGCGGTTCCGCCGGTGGAAACCAGTTCCACGCCAAAGCTGGCCAGCACCTGGGCAAACTCCACCAGGCCGGTCTTGTCCGTCACGCTCAGCAAGGCACGCCGAATCCGTTTTTCCGTGTTCTCAGTTGGGGTCACAGTGTCACTCCTTTATGAGGGTCAGCGCCGCCCGCACGGTGCATGAGCTGCCAGCGCGGGCGAGGACCAAACACCAGACTACATCGAAATGTGGAACGAAATGCCGCAGCCTGCGTCGAATCATATAGCGGTACGGGGGCTGCCGGGCCTTGCCTGGGGGCTGTTTCCGCCGGCAGTGTATCCAAAAATGCTCTAAAATTAAGCGATGGGAAGTTACTCCCCCACTCCCGCACCGGAGATTCTGCCTCCGGACGCGGGTTCTGTGCCTCCAACCCAAGCGGTTCGCCGTTCGCGCCCCTCCGCGCCAGCCACCTATCTGCTGGTGGGCATCAACTGCGCGGTTTTTTTGGCCATGGTGGTGCACGGGGTCAGCGCGGGCAGCCCCACTACCGACCAACTGATGCAATGGGGAGCGGATAACGCCGGCGCCGTTTTGAACGGGGGCCAGTGGTGGCGCATTGTCAGCGCCATGTTTGTGCATGTGGGCATTCTTCACCTGGCCACGAACATGTGGTGCCTGTGGAACCTGAGCCTGCTGGCCGAGCCGCTGCTGGGTTCGACGGGCGTGGTGGCGGCCTACATTCTGACGGGGGCGGCGGGCAACCTGCTTTCGACCTTCGTCAACTGGATGAGCTTTCCCGACGCGCGAGGATCGGTGGGGGGTGTGCTGTTTCCCGCCGGGGCGGGCGCTTCCGGCGCGGTATTCGGGCTAGCCGGCGTGCTGATCGTGCTGCTCAAGTCGCAGCGGCTGCCGGTGCCTCCGCTGGAACTGAAAAAGCTGCGCAAGTCGGTGATCTACTTTGCCGCCATCAACCTGGTGATCGGGTTCACCATCAGCTTTGGCGCCGCCGCGGCGGGTTCCGGGCTGCGCATTGACAATATGGCCCACCTGGGCGGCTTCAGCTCCGGGCTGCTGTTTGCTGCGCCGCTGGTGCCCCGGCTGGGCTCGCCGCGGAGGCTCTTCAATGTCCGCTTGCGCTTTGCGGTGGTGGGACTGGTGGGACTGCTGGTGCTGTTCGGGTTCTACCTGGCGCAACTGCCGGGATGAGCGGGCGATGCCCTGCACGCAAAGCCAAAAAAGTTGGGAGAATTCCCAGGCTTCGACGTTCGATTTCAATCTGTGCAAGAATGATCGCCGTACGCTGATCGTCTCATTCCACTTTCCGGAGGCAGACCATGAAGCGCCGCGACTTCCTCAAACAAGCAGCCATTACCGCCGCAGCCGTAGCATCCGCCAGCCAAATGACCGCATCCCCGACGACCCCTACTGATCCTATTGCGCGCCGCACGCTGGGCAAGACCGGCGAAAAGCTCTCCATTCTGGGCTTCGGCGGCATCGTGGTGATGGATGAGGACTCTGGCGCGGCCGCGAACATCGTGGCCGAAGCGGTGGACCGGGGCATCAACTACTTCGACGTGGCCCCCAGCTATGGCAACGCACAGGAGCGGCTGGGGCCGGCGCTGGCGCCCTACCGGAACAAGTGCTTCCTGGCCTGCAAGACCGAAGGCCGCATGAAGGACGACTCGCGGGCGCAGCTGGAGCAGTCCTTGAAGCTGCTCAAGACCGATCACCTGGACCTCTACCAGTTCCACGCGTTGACCAAGATGAGCGACCTGGACAAGGTTCTGGGACCGGGCGGCGCCATGGAGACCATGGAAGCGGCGAAGAAGGAAGGGAAGATCCGCTACATCGGCTTCTCCGTCCACTCGGTGGAGACCGCGCTCGCGGCCATGGACCGCTACAACTTCGATACGGTGCTTTTCCCGCTCAACTGGGTGCTGTTTACGCAGGCCAACTGGGGCCCGCAGATTCTGAAGCGCGCGCAGGAAAAGCAGATGGGCACCCTGGCCCTGAAGGGCATGGCCAAGACGGTGTGGGACGCCGACCAGAGGCAGCATCATCCGGAGCCCAAGTGCTGGTATCAGCCGGCCGGTTTCCCCCAGGAGGCGTCGCTGGGGCTGCGCTGGACGCTGGGCCACCCCATCACCGCCGCCATTCCGCCCGGAGACGAGCGCTACTTCCGCCTGGCCCTGGATGTGGCGCAGAACTACAAGCCGCTGGAAGCGGCCGAAGAGCAGGCGCTGCTGGGCGGCGGGCACGGAGTGGAACCGATCTTCCACTTGGGGAACGATGTGTAGAGCGGCTTTGCCCAAGCCAAGCTTTCGACTCCGTTTCGCGCATAATACGCGCCAAACTTCGCTCCTAAAGCATTTCTCCTGTTTCTGTAGAGTGGTTCTCTCGTATCCCACCCTGGTGTCCTGTCCCTAAAGTTCGCAACAAAACAAGGGTTGTCATCCTGAGCGAACGGGGCCCCAAGCGCTTTTCAGCTTGGGGGTGGTGAGTCGAAAGCCTGCCCTGAGCGAAGCCGAAGGGGATCTGCAGTTGTTTTTCAAAGAACACCTGGGACACCACCCTGGCCGCAAAAACAAAAACGCGGTGCCCAGAGGGCGCCCAGGCCCTACAACCTTCCTGAAAAGACATAAAAGACATTCTCGCAGGGGCTAGGGCCCAATGACTTCAAGCGACTTATGGTACGACTGAAGTCGTGCCCTGACACAGCGGCAATGCCCCTACCGGACCGCCGTGGCGGCAAATTTCTTCACCATGGCCAGCAGCAGCTTGCGGTCGCTGTCGTTCAGGTTTGAGGAGTAGCGGCGGATCTGGGTGAGGAAGCGGAGTTCCTCGTCGGAGAGCTTCTGGGTGTTGAACTGGTGGCCCAGCGAGTCGTCGGCAAAGAACTGGGCGATGGGCAGGTCGAGGGCCTGGGCAATCTTCGACAGCGTGTCCAGCGAGGGCACCGTGTGGCCGTTCTCCACGCGCGACAGGTAGCAGCGCAGCAGACCGGTTTTCTTCTCGATGTCGCCTTGGGAAAGTCCCTTTTGCAGCCGGTAAGCACGGATAGTGGTGCCGATTTTCATGGCGGGATGCGTCCTGTTCGCTGCCGATCAGAGTTTACTTCCATGGTAGCGATTAAAAGATTATTGGCTCAATAGTTAACACAGGCTACCAGTGAAAAGCAAGTAAACTCATCTCATGTTGTGACGAAAGTACCCGAGCAGGCAGGCGAGCTTATTGAAGCTGCGGGGAGGAACCAAAGGGTTCTGTCGCCCTTATCCCGGCCGGGCGCCTCAGCCTTTTTTAAGCCGCATTTGCTCCGTTTTTTCGCGCGTTTGTTTCAGCTTGCCGATAGTGTCCTGACGACAAAGGAAACTCAAGGGGGGAGAAGATCGCAGCTTTCAGAACCATAGGGTGAGATGGAAAGAGGTTCCAAGGGAATGCAAGACCAGAGCAGACGCGTCTCGATCATCGTGGTGGTAACGATGCTTGCATTGGTTGGCGGAGCGACGTGCGGCTATCTGCTGGGCCGCGCCAACACGCGGAAGATGACCGAGGCCCGGCTCGCCCAGGGCGCAGCCCAGGTTGGGGAACTGGCCGACTCCTTGCTAAATGAGTCGCGCTCCCTGCTGGGGACCCTGAACGCTTCGCCGTATCCCTTCTGCTCAGAAGCTGAAATCGCCTACTTTCGCAAGCTTATCTACCACGCGGAGAACCTGAGGGATGCGGGACGGATGCGGAACGGAAGGCTGGTTTGCTCAGCCCTCTTTGGACGGAACGATCTGCCAAATACGCAGTTCCAGCCCTCCATCACCCAACAGGATGGGATGAAGTTCTATGGGGACCTGCCCCCGTACTTCTCCACACATTGGGAGGAGTTTGTTCTGCAAATGGGCAATTCCTATGTGGTTGAAGATCCGAATTTTGAGCGCCGATTCGAACAGTTCAATGCACATGTGGAAACCACCATGATCGACGCCTCCAGCCTCAAGAGGGGCCGTGCCAGCGGCTTGCCGCTAGCGGTTCCTGGGGCGATCAAGGACCGGGACTGGCAGGGGAGCCTGGGAGACACGCTGTATGCGACTCGTTGCACGCCGCGCAGCGCCTTATGCAACACCGCGTACGAGTCGTTTCCTGTTGCGCTTTGGGCCGATCGCGGCCAGCTGGTGCTGTATACCGCCCTGGGGGGGATGAGCGGAGCGTCCCTGCTGTTGGTCTTCGTTCTTTTGAGGGTGCGAAACCGGAGTATGAGCCAGCAGTTGCGCCGGGCGATCCGCCAGGACAAGCTGCGGGTGGTGTACCAGCCGATTGTGGATTTGGCCAGCGGGCGGATCGTGGAGGCCGAGGCGCTGGCGCGCTGGACCGACGTGGACGGCTACGCGGTGAGTCCGGAGGTTTTTGTCAGGCTCGCCGAGGAGCGGGGATTTGTGGCGGAACTGACCGAACTGGTGGTGCGTCACGCGCTCAGCGACTTTGCAGAGATCCTGCGCGAGGATGAGAGTTTCAGGATCAACGTCAATGTGACCGCCTCGGACCTGGAAGATGAGAATTTCCTGCCTATGCTGGAGCAGGCTTTGGCCCGGGCGGGAGTGGAGGCGTCGGGACTGGCGATCGAAGTGACCGAAAGCGCGACGGCGCGGGTTCCAAAGGTGATTGAGACCATCAGCCTGCTGCGCGGGCGCGGCCACAGCGTACAGATCGACGACTTTGGGACGGGATATTCGAGTCTTGCCTACTTGAAGGATCTTGCCGTGGATGTGGTCAAGATCGACAGGGTCTTCATCCAGGCGATCGGCACCTGTGCGGCGATGGTAGACATTCTGCCGCATATTCTGAGGATGGCCGAGGCGCTCAACCTGCAAGTTATTGCCGAAGGGATCGAGACCGTCGAGCAGGCTGCCTATTTTGCCGGGTTCGAGCAGCCTGTTCGGGGACAGGGCAGGCTCTTCGGCATTCCGGTGCCCGTGGAGGAGTTCCGTCTCAAGCTGGCCGCCGTCGTGCGTTAGGCGAGAGGGCGGGGCAGGGAGCCGATTTCCGAACTCGACGTGCGCGGCAAGAACAGGCCGCCAGGCGCTAGCGCTCCAGTTTCTCCGCGAGAAAGCGGTCGATGCGGGCCAGGGCGTCAGCCGCATCGGCAGGGCGATAGCCTGCCTGGTTGTTGGAATTCTCAAAAGCGTGGCCGGCCTGGGGATAGATTTTGGCGTCCACCGGCTTGCCCAGCGCCTGCATCGCGGCCTCGAAGGCGTGGACAGCGTCGGGCGGGATGCCGTGATCCTGTCCGCCGAAGTTGCCCAGCACCGCGGCGTGAATTTTGGCCAGGGAGACCGGATCGGTGGGCAGGGCGCCATAGTTGACGACCACGGCCCGCAGCGCGGGCGAGGCGATGGCCAGTTGCAGCGCATAGCCGCCGCCCATGCACCAGCCCACCGCGCCGATGCGGCTGGGCCGCACATCCTTGCGGTGCTGCAGCCAGGCAACCGCCGAGGTCAAATCGCGCACGCCTTGATCCTGTGGCAGGCCGCGAGAGAGTTCGTGGGCCGTCTCGGGGTCAGTGGCCACCTTGCCCCGGTAGAGGTCGACGGCCAGTGTCACGTAGCCTTTGGCGGCGTAGCCGGCGGCTTCCTGCTTGATCCAGTCGTTCAGTCCCCACCACTCGTGGACCAGGACCAGGGCCGGATGGGGGCCCGCGCCGTGAGGCAGATAGAGCACCGCCTGGGCGGTCGAGTTGCCGCTGGGGAAGGTGACCGCCTGCTGGGCGGGAGCGCTGGCGGTTGCCAGGGCAAACAGTATGGGTATTGCGCAAAGAAACAGGCGGGAAGCCTTCATCCGGAAAACCTCGATTCTGAGACAATGGTTCGGTCCAGGGAACAGTCCAGCGCGCACAGGCGACACAGTGGGGACACCTGTGCTTCCATGGGAATGCCATTGTAGGCCGCGCATCAGGCGGAAGCCAAGGCCATAGTCCGGGGCAGCGCAGACGCCGTCTAAATGAGCACAGGCGCGCAATGACAGGGAGTGTGAATGCGGCGATTGGGTTTGCAGTTGGCGGTTGCGATGGGGATCTGCATGGCTGGCGGTCTGGCGGCATGGGCCCAGGCTCCAGGGCAGAACCCGGCGCCGCCGAGCGCACCCGCGGCATCCGCCAGTGAGGCCGCCGCGGTTCCACCGGTCCAGCCGACGACCGGCGGGCGGCTGCACGGCCAGGTGAAGAGCGGCAGCACGCCGCTGCCGGGCGTGACCGTGACCGCGCAGAACACCCTCACCGGCAAGCGCTTCTCGACAACCAGCGACATCACCGGGGCCTGGTCGCTGACCCTTCAGCAGAATGGCCGCTATGTGATCCGCACGCAGTTTGCGGCCTTTGCGCAGGTCTCGCAGGAAGCGGTTCTGAATGCCGCCAGCCACGATCAGACGGTGAATTTTGAACTGCTGCTGGCCTCGCGGGCGGCAGAGCAGGAGCGGCGACAGGAGCAAGGTTCGCAGACTACCGCGGCACAGGCCATCCAGCAACTGGCCGGGAGCGGAGTGCAGAATCTGAGCCTGATGAGCGCCCTGGAAGCCGGGACCGACACCCAGAGCGGCGCGGCGGGTGCGGGCGGCGCAGCGCTGCCCTCCATCGCCGGCAACTCCGACTTCAGCGGAGACTCGGTGTCCATCAGCGGCCAGGCGGGTGAGGTGAGTCCGCTGGCCGGGCTGGATATGGACCGCATCCGGGATGCAATCGAGACCATGCGCGCCCAGGGCGGCGGACCCGGCGGAGGGAATTTTACAGGTGGCGGCGGAGGCCTCTTCGGCGGAGGGGGCCTTGGCGGGCCGGGCGGCTTTGGCGGTGGCCGGGGTGGGTTTGGCGGCGGCGGAGGCGGCGGGCGCGGCAACTTCCGCGGCTTCAACCCCGGACAACCGCACGGCGCCGTCTTCTGGACGGGCAGCAATGCGGCGCTCAACGCGGAGCCGTTCAGCCTGCGTGGCCAGTCGCAGGAGCAGCCGGCCTCCGGCACCAACCGCTTTGGCCTGACCTTCATGAGCGCCCCTTACCTGCCGGGGTTGACCAAGCCCAGCGGCAAGGACGCGGTGTTTCTCACTCTTTCGGGTCAGCGCAACTCCAACCCCTCCGATCAGTACGCCACGGTGCCCACCGATGCCGAGCGGGCGGGCAATATTCCCGGACTGGCCGCGCCCATCGTTCCGGTGAGCCAGGCCGCCGCACTGCTCAAGTATTTTCCCGAGCCCAACCTGCCCGGCGACACGCAAAACTATCATCTGCTGACTACCTCGCAGTCCAACTCGACGCAGGCCGGGGTGCGCTACATGCGCAGCCTGGGCAAGAACGCCAGCCTCCTCGGCGGCCGCGGCGGAATGGGCGGGCGCCGGTCGCAGACACAGGGGCTGCGGCAGAGCATCAACTTCAACTACAACTGGAGCCACTCGGCCTCGGACAACGTGAATCTCTTTCCGCAGTTGGGCGGCAAAACCTCTTCCGACTCGGACTCGCTGCAGGCCGGGTACACGGTGGGTTACCACAAAGTTACAAATATCTTCAACGCCAACTGGAATCGCAGCCAGGGCCAGACCACCAACTTCTTTACCAATGGCGCGGATATTGCCACCCAGGCCGGCATCCTGGGGCCGAACAACTCTGCGTTGAATTCGACCCCGCTCAACTATGGCCTGCCCGACGTGACCCTGAGCCAGATCACCGGGCTGAGCGAACAGCAGCCCAGCTTCTCCGTGGCGCAGACTGTCTCTTTTACTGAAACGCTGAGTTGGATTCACGGCAAGCACAACCTGCGCTTTGGCAGCGACTATCGCCGCGTGCATCACGATTTTCTGGGCGGCTCCAACGCCACGGGGACCTTCTACTTTACCGGCGCCTACACCGGATCTTCGCTGGGCGATTTTCTGCTGGGGCTGCCACAGGAGACCACCATCGATTCCGCCGCGGGCAAGAGCTACCTGCGCGAAAACGTGATGGACGCCTACGCGCAGGACGACTGGCGGGCGCTGCCCTACCTCACGCTCACCTACGGCGTGCGCTACGAGTTTTTTGCGCCGTATACCGAAAAGTACGGCCACTTGGGGCTCGTGGACACCAATCCGGCGGGGGGCTTTACGCAGGCAGCGGAGGCGATAGCCGGGAACGGCGGGCTGCCGGCGGCGCTGGTTTATCCCTTCCGCCTGGGGCTGGCGCCGCGCGTGGGCGTGGCCCTGCGGCTGCCCAGGCAGGCCGTGGTGCGGGCCGGCTTCGGCATGAATTACACCAACGGCCAGTACGCCAGCTTTGCCCGCACCATGGCCCATCAGCCGCCTTTTGCCAACGAGCAGACCAACGAGGCGGGTACGTTGTGCGGAGCCGCGGCGGCCGATTGCCTTTCGCTGGCCAACGGATTCCCCGCGCCGGACCCGGTGGGCAACTACGCGCTCGATCCGCACTACCATTTGCCCTACGTGCAGACCTGGAACGTCGACGTGCAGAAAACGCTGCCCTGGGGCGTTGTGCTGAACGCCGGCTACAACGGCTCGAAGGGCAATCACCTGGACGTGACCACGGCGCCGGGCCGCACCCCGGCGGGAGTCAGCTACTCCGGCGTGCTGTTCAACTACGAGCAAGCGGTGGCTTTCTCCAAATTTGGCGCGGGCACCTTGCGGCTGAACAAGAGGCTGAGCAATGGGCTCGCGCTGGGCGCCAATTACCAGTACGCGCACTCCATCGACGACGCCGGCTCGGTGGGCGGAACCTCGACGGTGGTGGCGCAGAACTGGCAGAACCTGCAAGCCGAGCAAAGCAATTCGAGCTTCGATCAGCGCCAGAAGGTCAGCGGCACCTATCTCTACGAGCTGCCCTTCGGCAAGGACAAGCAATGGCTCACGGGCGGTGCGGCTGCGCATATCTTTGAGGGATTTTCCGTTTCTGGAAGTTACAGCTTCGCCACCGGCACGCCGCTCACCCCCAGCTATCAGGCGGCGGAGGCCGATGTGGCGCGCGGCACGGCCGGTTCGCTGCGTCCCGATCGCGTGACCGGAGTTTCGCTTACCGCGGCCGGCGGCTCGCTGAAGGAGTGGTTCAATACCGCGGGCTTCGCCAAGCCTGCTGGCCCGTATGGCACGGCTTCGCGCAATTCCATCACCGGGCCGGGGACCGTGCAGAACAATTTGTCGCTCTCGAAGACCATGCAACTGGGCGAGACGCGCAGCATGGAGCTACGCGCCACGGCCAACAATGTCTTCAACACCGTGCAGTACGCGGGCGTGGATACCAACGTGGTTTCGCCGACCTTTGGCCAGGTAACCTCCGCCGCATCCATGCGGGCGTTCAGCTTTAATGCGAGATTCAGGTTCTAGAAAGGCAGCAAGGCGGTGAGTCAGCGGGATTGGCTCGATCCCAGGTCTCAAAAGCGAGACCTGGGGCACCCGGCTTGGTGTCAGGGCACGACTTTAGTCGTGCCGCCAGTTCGGCAGGAAAACAAGGGGCTTTAGCCCCTGAGGCAAAGCTTTCAGAAGCAAAAGCATACCTCAGGGCCTGAAGGCCCCGCAGCTTGGCCAATCTGAATGTCGGGGCCAAAGCCCCGACCTGCCACTGTCCAGGCGTTTACATTGAGTTTTCAAGCCGGATCATGGAAGCTTCGTGTTGGAAGGGAATTGATGACGGGTTGGATGCAAAGGATCGGTGCAGGAATTGCGGCGCTGGCACTGGGGTTGCCGGGCGCGCACCCGGCGTCTGCCCAGTCGCAGGGGACGCAGGTTTCCACCACGCAAACTGGCGGCTTTGTGCTCAAGATGAACGGCGAACTGGTGCTGACCAACGTGGTGGCGCGGGACGCCAGGACCGGCGAGCTGGTGCTCGGGCTCAAGCAGAGCGACTTCAGCATCTACGAGAACGGCAAGCAGCAGCAGATTTCCACCTTCGACTTTGAGAGCGTGGAGATGGCCACGCCGCTGAATGAAGCCACGGTGAGCGGATTGGCCGCGGGCGCCAGCGGCAGCAAGGCGGTGGTGGTGGCGCGTCCTGAGGATCTGCGCAATCACCGCCTGATTGTGATGTTCTTTGACCTGACCTCGATGCAGCCCGAGGACCTGGACCGCAGCGTGGAAGCGGCCCAGGCGTTTTTGCGCACCAAGATGCAGCCCGCCGACCTGGTGGCGCTGGTTTCGCTGGGCGACACGCTCAAGGTGGACCAGGATTTTACCGCCGACAGGAATGCGTTGATCAATGAAGTGGGCGTTTACAACGGCACAGAGGGGCAAGGCTTTGCCGGGGGCGCCAACGCCAACACCAACCAGGTGGAAGACGCCACCGGCTACACGCCCGACGAGAGCGAGTACAACGACATCAACACCGACCGCGAACTGTTCGCGCTGCGGGCCGTGGCCAAGTCGTTGGAGAAGATCACGGAGAAGAAGTCGCTGCTCTATTTTTCTGGCGGCATTTCGCGCGACGGAATCGAGAACCAGGCATCCTTGCGCTCGGCCATCAACGCGGCGGTGCGCGCCAACCTGGCCATCTACAGCGTGGATACGCGCGGCCTGCAGGCGATCTCGCCGCTGGGCGACGCCTCCACCGGCAGCCTGCGCGGCGCCGGCGCCTACAACGGCGGCGCGCTGGCCAACAACATGAACGCCAACTTCGCCAGCCAGGAAGTAATGTCCACCCTCTCCACCGACACCGGCGGCAAGGCGTTCTTCGACTCCAACGATTTTGCGCCGGCTTTTGCGCGGGTGCAGCGCGACACCTCGGCCTACTGCGCCATCGGCTTCCGCAGCTCGAACTCGCAGCGCGACGGCCGCTTCCGCAAGCTGACCATCAAGATCAACCGTCCGGGAGTGAAGCTGGAATACCGGCCCGGCTACTATGCGCCAGCGGACTTCCGCCACTCCGGCCATGAAGACCGCGAGCGCGAACTGGAAGAGCAGTTGGCCAGCGACCTGCCGGCCACGGACATGGCCGTCTACCTGGACGCCCTCTACTTCCGTCTCGACGAGAACCACTACTACGTGCCGGTTTCGCTGCTGGTGCCCGGCTCGCAGATTCCTTTTGTGAAGGGCGGCGACAAGGACAAGGCTACGCTGGACATCATCGGCACAGTGATCGACGAGGTGAAGCGGCCCATCGGCCGCGCCCGCGAGACGGTGAAGCTGAACCTCGATCCGTCGCTGAATGCGCGGCAAAAGAACATCCAGTACACCACCAGCTTCCGCCTGCCGCCGGGCAAATATCATTTGAAATTTGTGGTGCGCGAAAACCAGACGGGCCGAATGGGCTCGTTTGAGGCGGACATCGAGCTGCCGGAGATGAAAAAGGCGCCGCTCAAAATGAGTTCCATCGTGCTGGCTTCCGCGCGCCAGCCCAGCAAGCAGCAAAGCCCGCTGGTCCGCAACGGCGAGGAGTACGTGCCCAACATCAGCCACGTCTTTCGCCAGGATCAGCATCTCTATCTGCTCTACGAAATCTACTCGCCCGCGCACGAGAAGCCGGCGGCGGATGCGCCCAGGGGAACCAAGGCGGGCATCGACCTGCTCAGCAGCCTGGAACTTATTCAGGGATCGACCAAGGTCTACGAGACGCCGCTGGTGCAGGCCAAGGCCATCAATGTGGAGGGGCGGGATGCGGTGGCCATCGAGCTGGACGTGCCGCTCGCGGGCCTCAAGCCCGGTCCCTACCTGTGCCAGTTGAACGTGATCGACGACGCTGCCGGGAGCTTTGCCTTTCCGCGGTTTGCCGTGCTGGTGCGGGAGCCGGCAGCCGTTCAGCCCTTCGCAGGCGGCGTCTCGGCGGGGGGATCGGGGCAGGGAACCGCGGGTGCGCCGGCTGCGGCCAACCCGTAGGGGCAGTGCCGGCAGCCCGACTTGCAACAGAAGCCGCGCTTCAGATGCCAGGCCGCAGTGAACACCAGGTTCGGCCCGTCGAGGTAGTAGTCTTCGGGCTGGAGCGAGGCTTGCGGCGCGGCGGCTGGTGGATTGCTGTCCATGCTCTCATTTTCGCGTGAATGACCGGGTTGCGCGAAGAGCGTTGGAGAGCAATTGGTAAAATTGAAGAATGATACTTTCTGCGCAGGATCGCGCCCGCCGCATCAAAATCATCCTTTTCGACGTGGATGGAGTTCTGACCGACGGAACCATCTGGATCTATCCCATGCCGGTTGCCGCGCCCGATGGCACGGTCAGCACCCGGATGGTGGAGGCCAAGGGTTTCAGCGCGCACGACGGTGCGGGCATGACGCTGGCGCGGCTGGGCGGCATGAAGCTGGGCATCATCACCAAGCGCATCTCGGAGACCGTGGCCCTGCGCATGCGGGACCTGAAGATTGAGTTCGTCTACCAGGGCGAGGCCTTCAAGATGCGTCCGGTGCGCGAGATCATGGAGAAGGAAGGCGTCACGCTGGAAGAAATTGCCTACGTGGGCGACGACGTGGTGGACCTGCCGGTGATGCGCCAGTGCGGATTTGCGGTGGCCACGGCCAATTCCCGCCAGCAGGTGAAGGACGAGGCTCACTACGTGACGCCGAACCCGGGCGGGTACGGCGCCGGGCGCGACGCCATCGAGTTTATCCTCGAAGCCAAGGGCGTGCTCCAGCAGTGCATCGAGGCCTCTATCGACGCGGGCAATCCGCTGCCGCCCTCCATGGACATCGGCAAGGGCGGGGATTTGGCATAGATCCGGCTGCGGGAAACTTGTTTGGGCGGTAGGCCGGGACTTTAGTCCCGGCACCAGCTGAGTAGAAGCGACGTGGGCTTTAGCCCCTGAGCGACGTTATTCAAGCGTTTTGCCTGGCAGCCGCCTTGTTCCCAGCCTCTTCAACCCGCGGCGAGGTGTTCCCACCGTTGCTGCAAGGAAAAAGGCAGACAAAAAATGGAAAGCGAATCCAAAAATGCGGTCGTATTGTTGAGCGGAGGGCTGGACTCCTCCACGGTGCTGGCCATTGCCCGGAGCCAGGGGTACGAGCTTTACGCCCTCTCCTTCAGCTATGGCCAACGGCACATTATTGAACTGGAGGCGGCCAAACGGGTTGCCGCGTCGATTGGCGTGGCCAGCCACCGGGTTGCGGCCATCGATCTGCGGGTCTTCGGCGGCTCGGCGCTCACCGGCGACATTGCCGTTCCCAAGGGCCGCAGCGCGGACGATATGGCGCATGGCATTCCCATCACCTATGTCCCGGCGCGCAACACCATCTTCCTCTCCTTTGCCCTGGCCTGGGCCGAGGTGCTGGGTTCGAGCGACATTTTCATCGGTGTGAACGCGCTGGACTACTCGGGCTACCCCGATTGCCGTCCGGAGTTCATTGAGGCTTTCGAGAAGATGGCCAACCTGGCCACCCGCGCCGGCGTGGAAGGCCGCCAAGCGCTCAAGATTCACACCCCGCTGATCGCCCTCACCAAGGCGCAGATTGTCGCCAGGGGCATCGAACTGGGCGTGGACTACTCACTCACCAGCAGTTGCTACGATCCCTCGCCCGCGGGCGAGCCGTGCGGGCAATGCGACTCCTGCCTGCTGCGCCAGAAGGGCTTCCGGGAAAACGGGCTGGTGGACCCGCTGCCGTATCGCGAAGAACGGGCTTCCCGATGAGCTACGCCGTCAAAGAGATTTTCTATACCCTGCAGGGCGAAGGGGTGAACGCCGGCCGCCCGGCGGTCTTCTGCCGCTTTTCCGGCTGCAACCTGTGGTCGGGCCGCGAAGCGGACCGCCTCAAGGCGGCCTGCCGCTTCTGCGACACGGACTTTGTGGGCGTGGATGGGGCGGGCGGCGGCAAGTTCGAATCCGCCGCGGACCTGGCCGCCGCCATCGAGCGGCAATGGCCCCAGGACTCCTCCAAGGGCAAGCGGTTTGTGGTCTGCACCGGCGGAGAGCCTCTGCTGCAACTGGATACAAGCCTCATCGCCGCGCTGCACCTGCGCAAGTTCGAAATTGCCGTGGAAACCAACGGAACGGTCAAGGCGCCCACAGGCGTGGACTGGCTTTGCGTCAGCCCCAAGGCCGGCACTGAGCTGGTACAGCGCAGCGGCGACGAACTGAAGCTGGTCTATCCGCAGACGGGTGCGGCCCCCGCGGATTTTGAGCCACTCTGCTTCCGGAATTTCTTTTTGCAGCCCATGGACGGACCTGATCGGGAAGCCAATACGCGCCTGGCGGTTCAGTATTGCCTGGACCATCCGCGCTGGCGGCTGAGCCTGCAAACCCACAAGTTCCTGGGCATTCCATAGAATGGAATGGATGGAAATATTCAAGGAGTTTTCGATCGAGGCGGCGCACTGGCTGCCCAACGTTCCCGCGGGGCACAAGTGCGGGCGCCTGCACGGCCACAGCTTTCACATCGAGCTGCATGTCTGCGGGCCCGTCGATCCGCATTTCGGCTGGGTCGTGGATTTCGCTGACATCAAGGCAGCCTTCAAGGCCATTGAAGACCAGATCGACCACCGCTGCCTGAACGAGGTTGCGGGCCTGGAGAACCCCACCAGCGAGCACCTGGCCCGCTGGCTCTGGCAGAAGCTGCGCCCGGCGCTTCCCGCGTTGAGCAAGGTCGTGGTCAAGGAAACCTGCACCAGCGGATGCATTTACACGGGCGAATCAGAAAGCTAGGTCTCTGGCCGGATGATTTCGTACCTTGAATTCATCCTCTCCCAGGTCCCAGAATCGGGACCTGGGGCACCCAAGTTGGTACAACTTCAAGCGGTCAGAGACCTAGTGCGCGCGCGTTACCCTTTGCGCGCCTCGGCTTCCGCCAGCCATCCGCGGCGCAGCTTTTCTGGCGCGATGCTCGACAGGTAGGGCTTGATGTCCAGTATCGGCGTTCCGTCCAGCATGTCCACGCCGCGGACAAAGAGCGATCCCTTCTCGCAGCGTAGCAATTCGACGACCGTCAGGGCCAGCGGGTTGGGACGGCGCGGCGAGCGCGTGGTGAACACGCCGTGGGGCCGGTTGTCGGAGGGCGGGGTGACCATTAGATCGAACCCGCCGGAGCGGTCGAACGCCCAGATCACGTAAAGATGCGAATAGCCCTCGATGCCGGTGAGGCCGGCCTCGAATTCAGGCAGGATTTCCAGTACGCCTTCCTCCTCATGCCTGGCGCCCAGCCCTTTGGGAATCGCGGCTGCATCGTTGAAGGGGCTGCGGACAAATCCAATCGGCTGCGGTGTAAACATGGAAAACGGGGCCTCCGCTTCCCATCCTAAATGCGGGCGCGGGGCGCGACCTCTTCGATTTCATGAGGTTTTCACAAGAGCTATGGAACGCGGGTTTGAAGCTTTGTGAATCATGCGCGGGCGGCGCAATCGGGACGAGGAATGGGAGTTGACAGAGAGTCCTGCGCAAGCAGGGCGAAAACTTAAGGTTCTATGCGGCACTTTCGTCCGGGAGACATCTGGCCCAAGTCAACCCGCGTCTTTGCGATGGGGCCAGAGCTGGGGATGCCCCGGAACGGCTAACTGGAGGTATATTGGATCGTAGCCATGAATACAAATTCAGAAGCACAGGTTGAGGGTTTGCAAGGGACGGGTCCGTCTGAGGCGCTTCTCGCGGCCAACCAGAGTCCAGACTCGCAACCTGAATGCGCTCCGCGCTTTCTCCGCCCCGTCGCGCTGTTCTGGTGCGCGGTTGCCTTTGCCGGGAACATTGTTCTTTTCCTGCGCAGCCTGCACATGAGCCTCGACGGTGAGTATCAAGGCTGGGCCAGCGCCAGTTGTCTGACCATGGCGCGCGCCTTCAATGCGCTTGGGGCGCTGCACATGCGGTTTGTGCCTATCCAGAATAATCTTCCCGTCGGTTCCGATCCCGACGTTTACCTGCATTGGCCTCCGCTTTATCCTCTGGTGCTGGCCGGCTTTCTTCGCATCTTTGGCGACCGGCCGGCTTCCGGCCGGATTCTTGAGCTGCTGGTTGTCTTGCTGACCGCGGCCATCGTCATGCTGATCGCGCGCCGTCTCTTCTCTCCCCGTGTGGCGCTGCTCACCGGCTTCTTCTACCTGGCTTGTCGCGCGACCTTCCAGGGAGGAAGCGCTATTCTGCAACAGCCGCTGGCCATGCTCTTCGCCTCTGCCTCGGTCCTGTTCTTTCTTCTTGCCCTCAAGCCTGCAACAAGCGCCCTCCCGCGGTGCCCTGAGGAACAGGAAACTCCCGTTCAAATGCCGTTTGCGCTGCTCGGAGTTTCCTGCGTGATTCTCACCATCCTCACAGCGTGGGACCCGGTTTTTATTCCCTTCGGCCTTTTCGCCGCCGCGGTTTACTTGCGCCATCGCGCAGGAACGCGTCTCGGGATCGCTTACATAGCCGCCGCCGTCATCACCTTCGCCGGCATTCAGGCGGACTATATTCTCAGCTACCCGGTCCTGTTCAAGAATCAACTGGCCACCATCGCCTATCGCGTTGGGATGCACTTCAACGCCGATTCCTCGGTACGGTTGAACACCATTGTCGACCGGACCCACTTTAGCAGTCAGTTATCGCTTTCCGGAGTTTTGGCCAGCATAACTACCTTTATCTATAGTTTCATCGGTCCCTTTGCCATACTCGCCTGCTGCATCGTCTTCGCCATCTGGATCCAGAACGCCCGCCTGCGCGAGCGCCATCCCGACCGCTCCGCCGTCCTGCTGCTCTTCGGGCTCGGCCTGCCATGGATGGTCTGGTACCTCTTGATGAAGAACTACGTGGCCATCCATTCCTTCGTGCTGATCATGGCAACACCCTTTGTGGGCATTGCCAGCGCCATGGTGCTCGACGCAATCTGGCGTTTCCTCAGCGCCCATCCGCGGGGCCGGGGCAGCCTCTGGGTGATGGCGACTGTTTTTCCCGCGCTGATTCTCTTTCCACTGATGAATGGGATTCAGTCAGCCAAAGTACCTGCCGAGACTCCGCAATTTACCGATTTCTCTCCGCTGGTCGAGCGGAGTACGCCGCCCGATGCTGTTGTGCTTTCACCCAGCGAATCCATGGTGCCCGTCTATTATTCGCACCGGCATATCGTGCGCGGTATCCAATCCGATCAGTGGCTGCAAGTCTCCATTGCGCAAGCTCACTCGGCTTTCCCGGGAAGCCCGCTTTTCCTGGCGCTGCTGGATGCTGACCGCAAGTATTTCCCCGCCACCCTTCCGCACCTCAAGATGCGCGCTCAGCAGGGCGACGCCGCGGTCTACGAACTTTCTGGCGGGGGTGCGCATTGAGGCCTGCGGCCGTCCCGGCCGGTTGCGTGAAATACCTTCTGAACGCGGGTCTGGCGGGATTGCCCCGGCCGGAGGGGTTCGTCTGCCGCAGGCCCGGCGAGTCCAGACGCCTGTATCCCCCATCAGGTTGCACAAACTACAATAAACATTCAGAATGCGAACCGGTCATTTGAAAGGATATGTATCCTCCCATGAAAGAGGGTAAAGCGATCATCATAGGCGCGGGTCCTGCCGGACTGACTGCGGCACTCGAGCTGCTGCGTAACTCGCAGATCAAACCCATTTTGCTTGAAGCCAGCCATGAAATCGGCGGCATATCGCGGACGGTTCGCTACAAGGGCAACCGCATGGACATTGGCGGCCACCGTTTCTTCTCCAAGTCGGACCGGGTCATGCGTTGGTGGCTCGATCTGATCCCTGTAGAAGCCAGCTCCGGCGCCGACGGTCAACTCCGCTACCAGGGTCAACAGCGCAATGTTCCAGGGGAGGCGTCAGGTCCCGACCCTGAAGCCGAAGACCTGGTCATGCTCATTCGCCAACGTCGCAGCCGGATTTACTATTTGCGCCGTTTCTTCGACTATCCCGTGAGCCTGACCGCCGCAACCTTCAGGAACATGGGCCTGGCGCGTACCGTCCGTTGCGGCATCAGCTATATGCGTTCGGCGCTGCTTCCGCAGCGCCAGGAACGCTCTCTCGAAGACTTCCTCATCAACCGTTTCGGCAAGCAGCTTTACCTTACCTTTTTCAAGTCGTATACCGAAAAGGTCTGGGGCGTTGCCTGTGACCAGATCAGCGCCGAATGGGGCGCGCAGCGCATCAAAGGGCTCTCGCTCAAGGGCGTGGTGCTGCACTTTCTAAAGAAAACCTTCGGTCTCAAGCAGACCGGCGATCTGGCGCAAAAGAAAACTGAGACCTCGCTCATCGAGAAGTTTCTTTACCCGAAGCTCGGCCCCGGCCAGCTTTGGGAACATGCGGCAGACTTGATTCGCAAGGGCGGCGGCGAAATCCACTTCGGCGTCCAGGTCGACCGCATCCATGTGGATGGCAGCAAGGTGGTTTCAATTGAAGGCGTCAATGAGGCCGGAGAGCGCGCGACCTATGTTGGCGACCACTTTCTGTCTACCATGCCTGTCCGCGATCTGATTCGCGCGGTCTCCCCCGGGGTTCCAGCGGAGGTTACCGAGATCAGCGAGGGCCTCATGTATCGCGACTTCATCACGGTGGGTCTGCTCGCCAGCAAGCTCGCAGTGACGGAGAAGGACGGCACCCTGCTCAAGGACAATTGGATCTATGTGCAGGAACCGGACGTGGTGGTCGGCCGCTTGCAGATCTTCAATAACTGGAGTCCCTGGCTGGTCAGCGGCAAGGATAAGGTGTGGATTGGCCTGGAATACTTCTGCAATGAAACCGATCCTTTGTGGAAGCTATCCGACGAGGAAATGGCGAAATTCGCCATCGGCGAGGTCGCCAAGATCGGCATACTCAACGCGGAGGATGTGGAGGATTCCCACGTCGTCCACGTTCCCAAGACTTATCCGGCCTATTTTGGCAGTTACGACCGCTTTGAGGTGATCCGCGACTATACCGACCGGATCGAGAACCTCTTCCTGGTAGGCCGCAACGGCATGCACAAATACAACAACCAGGACCACTCCATGCTCACCGCCATGACGGCCGTCGAGAACATCCTTCGCGACGTGACCACCAAAGGCAACATCTGGGCCATCAACACAGAGATGGAGTATCACGAAGAGAAGACGGCCAACAACGGCTGATATTCCGGGCGCCGGTGCGGGCGATGGATACCGCCTTGCACCGGCCGCCGGAATGGTTGTCCGGATGGACTTTTGGGGATGATAGGCCGGCTATCTGCCCTCCCCGCACCAGAAGGCCCGAACGAATCCATTCTGGACCAGGGGCCTCTCTCGCCACACCCAGCTGTCTTCCCTCTTCCATACAGGATCGAGAGCATTCACAACCAGTACATCGATGTGCAATCTCTGGCAAGTCTGGGAGACCTCGGCCTTCGCCGGAAGGGCTCCCGAAGCAGGATTGAAGATAGTCTGTAAATCGGCTTCCACCGTTGCACACCGGCTCAGTAAGCCACCAAACGCAGTCATGCAATCCGGGCTGGATGCATCTACTTCCTGATATCTTGAATAGATCTGCATCTGATTTCTCAGAGCGCTTTCCGGATTGAATTGGACAATCGCGCTGGCGGGTACTATCCGGTCCAGTTCCTGGTATGCGCTGCGAACCATGAAGGCGTCATGGCCGCGCGCCAGTTCCAGATTGTCCGTCCACCCATATCTCTCGCTCAGGGGCGTGTAAGCGCGAAGCATGCATAACTGATACAGCGACGATGCGCCACCAATTGCAATGAGAGTGATAATTGCCGCCGTTGGGAACTTCCGGTCCGCGAGGCCCCTGGCGTCAGGCGCCCGCCGCGCCGAAAACCAGTCCGCCAGGTAGATGGACGCCCATAGCAAGAGCACAAACTGCAGCACCAAAGCACCGCGAAAGCCGAGGTCATTGGACCCGATCACGGTCGAACGCACCCGCATGATAATCGCGAAAGCGCTCCCAGCCATGAACCACAACGCCTTCTGGGCTTCAGGGAGTGCCCGCCACTGGCGCCAATCGCTGTCTGCCTGGATCAGGCCGACCAGCATGTATATGCCCAGTTCAAGAAACAGAACGATGGCCGCAGCAAGAACCCAAATGGCCACATTGGCAAAGGTATTGTCCATGCCCAGTTGGATGGCAAGGGCCTTGACGCCAAGGGGGAGTTGCCGGGGCGCAAACGCCAGGAAATGAGAACTCGTATTGCTCCCGCTTGTCCCAGGACCAAGAAGGTCGCGGAGGAAGCCCATGGAGAGCAGAAGTGCGCATGCCCCGGCGGTCGCATGGATGGCAGCCGCAAGGAAAGAGCCTCTGCATAGCAGATATACTGTCCACGCAAGAACAAAGAATCCGAAGGTTAACATTACATAAACAGAAAGGCCGGCGGCACTGGAGAATCCGAGTGCCGCAAAAACAATAAGCCAAAGCTGTGTTATCCGCTTTTCTTCGCGCACGGCCTTCCACAAGGATAAATATCCCGCCAGGCAGGCGATGAGCGACGCCACGTGATGAGGTACCCATAGCAATGAGTCCAGCCATGATGTTATCTGGCACGGATTCCACCATTCCATGTCGGGAAATGGCGCCTTGTGGGCGAACATCTGAATCGCAAGGGCGGGCAGAAGATCCAGGCCCGTGATCGCAATCAAAGCGATGCCGATGACGGATGCAATGCGCAAATTGGAGCGCTTTTCAAGGAAGTGCTTCAAATAGACCGGAATAATGGCAGCAAGCAGAAGTCCGCTCCAAATGCAGCTCGCATAGAGTACAACCCGGGTGTTGGCTCCCGACAAGTAAGCGGGCACTGCGCAAAGCACGTTCCAGTAGTAGTAGTAGCGTGCCGCGATGGGAGATCCGACGAAGAAGAATGGACTTGAAGGCGGAGCGCCGCTACGCAGGGCGGAAGAAATAAAAGCGGTCCGGACGGCGTGGTCGAATGCTGCGGTAGTGGAGTAGAGTGCTTGCCCAATTTGCAGGTCTGGAAGCGAAGCGAGACAAACGGCGATCCAGATAAATACCATGCCGAGCGCAGCCTTGGTGCTCCAGTGCATCCTGGCCCGGAGGGCGTAGTTGCTCTGTCTCCATTCGGACAACAGAGCCGCCAAGAAAACGAGTCCTAGCAGGACAAAGACCAGGGATACTTTACCGACAGGAAAGAAGCGGCACAGAATGTTGATCAGATAAGGAGAGACCGCGCCGGAGAGTACAAGCGACAGAAGCGTCCGCTCTGACCACCCCTTTTGCCTGAATCCAAAGACATTGGATGCGTGGGCCAAGAGGTAACCGGGCGCAATGAAGATGAGGGAAAAGAAAGCAAGAACTAAAAGGATTCCCTGCACATCCTGCATGGTGAAGTTATTAGCCAAAGCAATTCTCCTGTGGTGTCGCCGTCCACAAAATCCGGTGAGAGCGAGTAAGGGACTGAGTACTTTATTGGAAACGCGAAAAGTCGCTGGGACCTGGGAAGTTCTGTTCCATGGACAGGATCAAGTCCGGACCGTCAGGGAACGAGTTGACAGGAAATGGTGACCTAACCCGTACGCTAAGTCATGGAAACCGGTGTCAGGCGGCGATAAGGGGTTCCACGAAGTTCAGAATCTGATCGCTCGGTTCGTCCTTTTCTCCTCAACGGTATTATAAGGTCGTCATTCTGCAGAGAGGAAGAGCGGATCGAGCTTGCTTCTGGTTCCCGCGCAAGGACCGCTCAGAGAAGGCTGTCACTGGCCCTGTGATGTGGACATCTACCCGGCAAAGACACGTCCACGATAGCCGTGCCGGCAGCGAATGGATAGCGAAACGCGGGCGGCAAACTACGCCTTTCTGCACGATACAAAGAAAGGACCGGTATCCGCGGCCGAACCGGGCGCCGGGATGATTGGGGCAGCGCCGAGTGGGGGAAGAGGCAAGGCGATTCTCGAAGGGGGCAATGCGCAACCAGGGCGAACTAAAGTGGGCGCAGGCGGCAATTTGCGCATGGCCCGCGGCGAGAGGGAAATCAACTGCTTTCGGACGACCCGAGCGTGCGGAAATGGGGCGCTCAATCCGCAGACGAGGGATACAGAATGGAAGGATGGTTAGCTGGCATGCGAAGCACATATCGGCATGCTAGACTGGCATTTCACAGCGTCATAAGAGCCGAGGGTCATTTGAGATGCCATTTCCGTATATAGAGAACCTCCGGAGCATGGTAGGTCCTATACTGCTAAGGTCGGTCATATGGGCAATCGGCCTGCCCGTCACTTTCCTCTTGTTGCAGATGCCAAAGCTGCGAGCCGGCTTTCATTGGATACTTGACAGAGTTCCCCGCAACCCGAAGAGTCATGCATTATTGCTCTTCGTTCTCTCCCTTGGGGGAAGACTCGCGATCTTGCATCAAGAGCCGGTGCCCCTGGCCGGAGTACACGACGAGCAAAGCTACCTGCTCGCGGCGGACACCTTTGCGCATGGACGGCTGACCAATCCGACACCCCAATTCTGGTCGCATTTTGAGACCTATCATGAATTATTCCATCCGAGTTACATGTCAAAGTACCCTCCCGGGCAAGGAATGGCGCTGGCGATAGGGCAGGTGCTGTTTCATCTGCCGTTTGCCGGAGTCATGTTGAGTTGCGCATTGATGTGCGTGGCGCTCTATTGGGCCTTGAACGCGATCATGCCTCGAAGATGGGCCTTTCTTGGGGGCCTAATCGCAGTTGTTCAATTCAGCTGGCTCAGCTTTTGGGACAACAGTTACTACGGCGGGGCAATGGCGGCCCTGGCCGGTTGCCTCTTCCTGGGAGCTTTGCTCCGCTTGCGGCGAAGAATTACGGTGTTACACGCCGGAATATTGGGAGTGTCGATCTTCCTGTTAGCCATCACCCGTCCATACGAAGGACTCCTGCTGGCGTTTCCCGGGGTGATCTGGGTGATTGTTGCAATTGCCAGAATGCCGCGGAGAAGGCATTGGGCGCAAGCGCTCGCTGTAGTCCTGCTGATTCTGGCGAGCGGAGGAGTGTGGCTCGGCTACTATAACTTGCGGATTACTGGATCGCCGTTTGATCTACCGGCGGCCGAGCTTCAGCGTCAATGTCAGGTCACTCCCGTATTCATCTTTCAGCGCTTGGCCACTGGAACCCAATGTGCCGTCAGCGGCCAGAAGAATCAGTATGTCAAATTCGAGCTTCCTGCCTATCTCCTGTCTCGAACGGTGAAGGGATATACAGGAGAAGCAGTGGTTCGTATTGTCGGTATCTGGGTGTTTTATGGAGGAACAGCATTTGTGCTTGCGCCTCTTGGCTTGCTGCTTTGCTGGCGCAACGCGAAGTTGCGCTGGATGGCGCTGCTGCTGGCCTTTATGTTCGTTGGTTGGGAAGCGGAGACCTTCGGGCAGGTTCATTACTACGCTCCGGCCACGCCGGTGCTTTATGCGATTGGCTTGATCGGCTTGAGGGCGCTATGTTGCTGGAAGCGCCATCAGCGGCTTGGTCAGATGCTGGTCTTTGCAAGCGTGTTCTCTTTTGGCCTGGCGGCGGTGGCGGAAATGAGTCAAGCCCCAGTGAGCGCGCTGCTCAATGTCCCACATCGTCAGGCGAGAGGATATTTCGACAATTATTGGAGATCGAAGGCTTCCGTCGAGTCCGCGCTCGAAGGCATACCAGGGAAACATCTTGTCCTGATCAGGTATCCACAGGGACATGATGCCAATCAGGAATGGATCTTCAATGGCTACGATATTCCCGGTCAGCGGATCATATGGGCTCACGATCTTGACCCCTCCGATCCGGATAAGCCGCTGATCTGCCACTATCGGGACCGGCACATTTGGATGGTGTCGCCGGTGGATACAGAAGCGTGGTCGGTTGAACAGGCTAAGAGAGCGTTGAAAGCGGTCGATAGTGCACAGGTGTGCGCCGCCACGGGGGACAACGTGGGCGTGTTCGTTCCAGGACCGCGCATGGGCGGCCTGTCTGCCGCCAAGCACTGATCGTGGTTCAAGCGGGCTGATACAATCCAGATTTCGCGGGGAAAGTCGCGCCTGCCGGATCAGGACGATTGGGTAGAGCTACCGGGTGCGATGGGTTTTCCCGCGTGAGCGGGGGATGCGTACCGAGCCGCTATTGCTCGCAAGGCATAGTGGAGGGGACGCACCATGAATTTGGCATTGTCGACGCACAACTCGATGGAGGTAAGGATCTTGCTTCTGCCGCCGGCGGTCATTTTGGCGCGCGCCTTCTCGGCAATGGCTATGCGGGAGCCGCTGGCGCCGCCAGCCCTCATCATCACTGTGGGGACGGGCAAATACGCAGTCTTGAGCTGCTGCCGCGCCCGCAATAGAAGCTCATAGTCCGCAGCAATCTGGTAAGAGGTGTCGTACATGCCCAGGCGGTCAAACAGACCGCGCCGGTGCATGCTGCCCACATGGAGCGCGCACATCGACCTAGAGAACTTTCTCCAGGTCCAGGGATCGCCGACGATTTTTTCGTAGCCAGAGCAATACACTACCTTCACCCTGGAACAAAGAAACTCCGCCTGGGGGTTTCTGGAGGCCAGGGCCATGTATGCACTGACGGCGCCGGGCAGGAACTCGTCGTCCACTCCGAGGAAACAGATCCACTCGCCGCGCGCTTCGAGGATAGCCTTGTTCCACGCGTCGTATATCCCCGAGTCGGGTTCGCTTCTCCAAAGTGCGATGCGGTCATCGTATTGCCGCAGCACGTCGGTTGTTCCATCGCTTGAGGCCCCGTCCATCACGATGTGTTCGATCTTCGGGTAGTCCTGGCTCAAAACGCTCTCCAGGCATCCCGCCACATGCGGTTGTCCATTGTAGGTTGCCGTGATCACAGTGACGAGGGGCCGCTTTGGGCTGGTCTCGGAAAAAGTACCTTGGAGCCGCTTGCCGCCGCATTTCGCTTCGACACTGATCTGCATTCAGAGACCTCTTACAGTCCGTTGTGTTGGCGCCGTGCTGCCGCGTCAGAGTGCGGACGTCCGCTGCGGTTGAGAATGCCGCCGGTTGCCCCCTGCCTGCTGTTTGAGCCGGGAAGATGGGCCCGCCTTGGTCCTGCGATCTGGCGCCTTCATGGCCGTCAACTCCATTTTACCTAGAGTGCGCGGCAGGGTTGCTCAAGCCGCTGAACTTTCGGCATTTCGGGGGCTTGATCAGCCTTTGGAGGAGGCATTCGCTGAGATCGGGCATGAGGGGAGCGCCGGGGCGAAGTACCGGCGCGTGCTTGCGCCGTCCCCGTCGCTGCCGGGCAGCGCGATGCGGGCGGACCGTGTGGTTGTTAGGGATGAGTTGAACGTCCTTTTCGTGGGCACCCGCTTCCTTGTTCAGGCGAAGAACTTCTGGCCACAATCGGGTGCCGCTTCCTCTTCTGGCAGAGATCGCGGCGTCTCTCCCGGCCAGCCTGATCCGGCGTTCTCGGCACCGCAGTTCCTCGATGTCCCTGTCAGGGAGCACTTTCAAGCACGGTCCGGCACGGCAGCGGAGGAATGGAGCCGTCAAGCCTCCCGCAAGGCGCGGCGTGCCAACGGGGGAAATCACGCGTCTCCGGCGGGGCTCTTCGGGACGATGAGGTTGGCCATTTGCTCAGGCATAACATTTGTGTCCTTCGAAGTTTGAGTCAAAGGACATTCAACAAGCGCGGGGCTCGGAGCAAAGGGCGGAAAGCGCCCAGAAGGCCATTCCTGGAGAGCTACATCTCGGGAAAGGAACTTGGCTTTGGCTGTCGTTCTTACAATTTGGCAAGCACAGGGCGCCGGGGATGTTGAGCCCTGGAACGGTAGTTGCGCGCCTTGCGCGCGAAAACAGCATGCCGTATGATAAACGGAGATTTCTGCGCCCTTGGATACCTTGCTCAATCTACAAAAGTGGTGAGCGTACGAATTTGCGTTACCGTGCCGTAAAGGAAGCGTTTCATGTTGATAGGCGCATATCAAGGGACATCAACGAAGGAGCAGCAATGAGTGCAGGATTCAAGACGGTAAAGATCGGTAACAAGCTTGTCGGTGAAGATCAACCCTGTTTTGTGGTTGCGGAAATTGGCATCAATCACAACGGCAGCATCGACTTGGCGAAGAAGCTGATCGACGTTGCTGCGTCTGCCGGTTGCGACGCCGTGAAGTTTCAGAAGCGCACCCCGGAGCTTTGTGTCCCGGCGGCGCAGCGCAACACAATGCGCGAAACCCCCTGGGGTTATATATCTTACATGGATTATCGTGAGAAGGTCGAATTCGGCTTGGCGGAATATCATGAAATCGATGCCTACTGCCGGGAACAGGGGATTCTCTGGTTTGCTTCCTGCTGGGATAACCCTTCGGTAGATTTCATCGAAAAGTTTGACGTTCCGTGTTACAAGATCGCTTCAGCAACCATGAACAACAACGATCTGCTGCGGCACACACGCGCTACCGGAAAGCCAATTATCCTTTCCACGGGTATGAGTACGCTGGCGGACGTCGATCGGGCGGTGAATACTCTGGGCTCGGAGGATCTGGTTATCCTTCACGCTGTCAGCACTTATCCCGCCGAGTACGCGGAATTGAATCTGCGCGCCATTTTGACCCTCAAGGACCACTACAAGGTGCCGGTAGGTTATTCCGGTCATGAGACGGGAATTGCCACGAGCGTGGCGGCGGTGGCTTTGGGCGCCTGCGTGATCGAGCGCCACATCACCACGGATCGGGCGATGTGGGGCAGCGATCAGGCCGCGTCGCTGGAGCCGAACGGCTTCACCCGCCTGGTGCGCGATATCCGCCTGGTGGAGAAAAGCCTGGGGACGGGCGAGAAGAAGATCGTCGAGAGAGAACTCCCAATCATTGCTCGGCTGAGGCGCGAAGATTGATGACTGCAAGGGTGGATCGAGTCAGAGCGGTGGCCATGGATGTTGACGGGGTACTCACTGACGGCACATTCTGGTGGGGCGCCGATGGCGAGGAATACAAGAGATTCTGTTTCGCGGATGCGACCGGAATTACACTGGCTCTGCGAGCCGGCATCAAGATAGCGCTGATCTCGGGCGACTCCGGCACAGCCGGAATGGCTCTGGTGCAGCGGTTTGCCGACAAGCTCAAGATCACCGACGTGTACAAGGGCTGCCACGACAAGGCGGCAGCCATACATGATTTTGCGGGAAAGAATTCACTTCAACTTGAAGAGATTTGTTTCATAGGCGACGATTTCATCGACGTCCCGGCCATGGCGGTGGTCGGACTTGCCGCGGTTCCCGCCGATGCCCAGCCCAATGCCAAGTCAAAGGCTCATCTGGTTACCGTTCACGACGGTGGCCACGGAGCCGTACGGGAAGTGCTGGACGCAATTCTAGAAAGCAAGACTCTGGGTGACTGATTAGATGGCTCCTCTTGTAAAACTCTCCGATTACGTGATGGATTTCCTTGCCCGGCAGAACGTCAAGAATGTCTTCTTGCTGGTGGGCGGCGGTGCTATGCATTTGAATGATTCCCTGGGGAGGTGCGCCGGGCTTCATTATGTCTGCAACCTGCATGAACAGGCGGCTGCCATCGCGGCGGAAGCGCACGCGCGCGTGACCAACCATCTCAGCGCCGTCATGGTCACCGCCGGGCCGGGCGGGACAAACACCGTGACAGGCGTGGCCGCGGCGTGGTTGGATTCCACGCCTGTCATCTTTTTTTCAGGGCAAGTCAAGCGGGCCGATCTGAAGCGCGACTCCGGGGTTCGCATCATGGGCGTGCAGGAGATCGACATGGTCTCCATCATAGGCTCGATTACCAAATACGCGGTCACCATCGAAGATCCGCTCAGCATTCGATATCACCTGGAAAAGGCCGTCCATCTAGCCCTCAGCGGCCGCCGCGGTCCGGTCTGGATCGATATACCGCTCGATGTTCAGGCTGCGCAGATCGATCCCGATCTGATGGAAGGTTATACCGCCGAACCGGACGAGGCGGGAAGCAAGGGGCAGCTCGGCGAGGAAGTCGGCCAGCTTGTCAAAATGCTCAACAATGCAAAACGCCCTGTGCTGCTGGCCGGCAATGGCGTCCGGGCGGCAGGCGCGGAGAAGCTTTTTCTTGAAGTGGTCGAGTCCATGGGCATTCCTGTACTAACCACATGGTTGGGCTTCGACTTGATCGCGGATGCGCATCCGCTGAATTTCGGCCGGCCCGGTTCGCTGGCGCCACGCGGGGCCAACTTTGCGCTGCAAAACAGCGATCTGCTTCTGGTTGTCGGCTCGCGCCTTGACATGGCGATGACTGCCTACGCGCATGAGCGCATGGCGCGCGGCGCGGTGAAGATCATGGTGGACATCGACGCGGCGGAAATCCGCAAGATGAAGACGCCCATCCATATGCCCATTGTGGCTGACGCAAAGGCCTTTCTGGAAGAGTTGAAAGCCCAGTCTGGCGCGGTTCACGGCGACAGTTGGCAGCCTTGGATTCAGAGGTGCCAGGAGTGGAAGGCGCGCTACCCGCTGGTTCTTCCGGAACATCGCAACATGCCCGGCCACCTGAGCATGTATCACTTCTCCGAAGCCTTGAGCGATGAGTTGGCGCCTGGCGACGTGATCGCCTCAGGCAGTTCCGGCTTTGCTATCGAGATATTCCTGCTTTGCCTGAAGATCAAGCAGGGCCAGCGCTGCTTTCACAATCGCGGCACCGGCTCGATGGGCTTTGGCCTTCCGGCGGCGATTGGCGCGGCGGTTGCATCCGGGCGGCGGACGATCTGCGTCGATGGCGACGGCGGCTTCCAGATGAACATACAGGAGCTGGCCACCGTCAAGCGGCTGGGCCTGCCCATCAAGTGCTTTGTGGCAAACAATGACGGCTACGCGTCAATCCGCGCATCGCAAAGCGGATACTTCAAGCACCTGGTCGGCGCCGACCGCACCAGCGGAATGACACTTCCCGACCTGGGCGCGGTAACCAGGGCCTACGAACTGCCTTTCGTCAGGATTGCCGACAAGACCGATCTGAAGGGGCAAATTCGCGCGGTACTGGAAATGGATGGACCTGTCATTTGCGAAGTCATCGTCGCCCCCTTCGAGGACCGAACCCCACGCGCCGCTTCCTACATCAAGCCGGACGGGTCGATGGGTTCGAAGCCATTGGAGGATTTGTTCCCATTCCTGGATCGCGAAGAATTCAAGCAGAACATGCTGATCCCACTGATCGAGGAATGAGCGGAGATGTCTTTCGGAAGGAACTCGGAGCCACCAGTGAGGTCTCAGGTCCGATGCTCCGGGTCAACGCTCGCTCGTTGTTGAATCAACCATGGCACGCCAGGCGCCGGCTCTGGGACCTGGAGTACTTCGGCGCACAATCGCAACATACCTAGGCAAGCGTCTGTGACCGCGCATTGTGCTATCCGCCCTGACCGCCGAAACAAACACGCCGCAATCCGATTCGCGATGGGTTAACACCATTCATGACTGCCAATGCAATCCAATTCGGGAAGTGCGACCAATGACGCAGCTGACGGCGGGTCTGAGGCGTTGGCGGCCTTCGCGGCAGTTTGTGCGCTACCTGCTGGTTGGCGTCTGGAACACGGCTTTCGGTTACCTGACCTATGCCGCGCTGACGTGGGTGCTTTCGCGGCACGTGGCGCACGGCTATCTCTATGCAGCGGTGTTGTCCAACTTCGTCGCCATTACGGTCGCCTTCTTCGGATACAAATGGTTCGTCTTCAAGACGAAGGGCAACTATCTTCGCGAATGGTTGCGCTGCTTCGTGGTTTACGGGGCGGCGGCGCTGCCGAATCTGCTGTTGCTGCCTTTGGTGGTGAATGTGCTGATCTACGTTTGCCGCGTTTCGCCGGGGAATAGGGCGGGCCAGGCGGCACACTTTCAGATCACTGCGGAATACTTGAGCAGCACGTTTTTGACCGCGCCCTACATCGGCGGAGCCATCCTGACGGCAGGAACGGTGATCTTCAGCTTCTTCGGCCACAGGCATTTTTCCTTTCGCCAGCGTGGCGCCGGTAACACGGAAGCAAACCAGACCGATCATCAAGACTCAGTGCACGATTGACGAACAGCACCGCCAGCGGTTGAAATGATGAAATGCAGCCTTCCAGAAATGGAGATCAGGCTGCGGCTGCGGCAACTCAGTACGGTTTGAGAGGACTGCCTTGAAGACGATCAGCATTGTGACTCACGCCTACAACGAGGAAGACAACATCGAAGCCATGTATCTGCGTGTGCGCGAGATCATGAATGGCTTCCGGCAGTACAACTATGAGCATGTCTTCATCGATAACGCATCGACGGATGGGACGGTTGCCATCCTCAAGCGCATTGCGGAGAAGGACAAGAACGTGAAGGTCATCGTGAATGCGCGCAATTTCGGGCATATCCGCTCGCCCATCCACGCGCTGTTTCAGGCGCGCGGCGATGTGATGATTGGCATTGCCAGCGATTTCCAGGAACCGCCTGACCTGATTCCGGAGATGATTCGCGCCTGGGAAGAAGGCTATCCCATGGTGCTGTGCATCAAGAAGAGCAGCGGCGAGAACGGCCTGATGTTCTGGCTGCGCAAGCAGTATTACAAGCTGGTGGAGCGGCTCTCATCGGTCGAGACCATCCAGAACTTCACCGGCTTTGGCCTCTACGACCGGCGCGTGGTGGATATCGTGAGGTCGTTTGGGGACCCGTACCCGTACTTTCGCGGAATCATCGCAGAGATCGGACTGCCCAGCAAGCGGCTGTATTTTTATCAGCCGGCGCGCAAGTTCGGCATCACCAAGAACAACTGGTACACGCTCTACGATATCGCCATGCTGGGGATCATCAATCTTTCAAAAATCCCGCTACGGCTGACGGTATTTGCGGGGTTTATCGGTGCGGCAGTTTCATTCGTCACTGCAATGGTGTATCTGGTCTACAAGTTGCTGTTCTGGCGCAGTTTCTCGGTGGGCATTGCGCCGGTTGTGATTGGGATCTTCTTCTTCAATTCCATCATCCTGGTCTTCATGGGAATTCTCGGCGAGTATGTCGGCGCGATTCACACCCAGGTGCAGAAGCGCCCTTATGCGATTGAGAGAGAACGCATCAATTTTGAGTATGAACCGGGCCTGCCGATGCCGATGGAAGATAGCGAAAGCGCTGGCTGATAACAACCTTATCACCCATGCGAGGAGCGTTATGAAACACCTGATCCTTGAGAAGCTGGGCAACACCGTGGCCACGCTGCAGAAGGTGATGGCCGATGACGCTTTGCTCTCTGCGGTGGTTGATGCCGCGGCGGTCACCGGCAAGGCCATGCTCGCCGGGCGGAAGCTGATGGTGGCAGGCAACGGCGGCAGTGCGGCGGATTCGCAACATCTTGTAGGAGAGTTTGTGGGCCGCCTCACGGTGCACCGCCCGGCGATGCGCGCCGTCGCGCTGACTACGGACAGTTGCATTCTGACCGCTGTCAGTAACGACTACAGCTACGACAACGTATTCGAGCGGCAGATTGAGGCACTGGGCCAGGCTGGAGATGTTTTTCTGGGCATCTCGACATCGGGAAACTCGAACAGTGTGTTGAAGGCACTGGGCCTGAGCCGCAAACTCGGTATCACAACGATCGGTTTCAGCGGAGGCGACGGCGGCAAGATGCCGCCCTTGTGCGATTATTGTGTCATCGTTCCCTCTCAGATCACGGCGAATATCCAAGAGTCGCACCTTGCACTGGAGCATATATACTGCCATCTGGTCGAGATCGAATTCTTTGGCGCGGAGTTCTTCGGCAAGGCGAAGTAAGCAGCGAAGGTTGCGCTGCATGAGGCCTTGGCGCCGCGTGGCAAATGGCATGGCGCAAATCGATACTGGCTTGCAGTGCCAACTGGATATTCGCCTCGTCGATCCTCGGAACGTAGCGCCTTCTGGGCGACCATGTTCGCTTGGTTGCCGGCAGCCTGGCGCAGGGCCCTGTGCTTGCTTCTGACTTGGCAGAAGAGAACGTGGGCAAGTGCAGGTTCCCGGAATATGGCAAGCGATTGCTATAGGGAGATTTCGAGAATCGCCAAGATGCGGAAACTGCGGGATTGTTCCATTGCAATCTGGTCTTGTTTGTCGCATGCGGCCTATTCAATCGGATCACGGGATTCGCGTATATCGCCGATGCCGCACCTAAAGGAGAAACAGAATGGCTCCTCCTCTTTCGACGGAAGATCTGAATTGTATTCTTGCGAACACGCGAGACCTCTGGGATGAGGCGCGTGGCGAGCGCATCTTCATCACCGGCGGTACCGGCTTCTTTGGCTGCTGGCTGGTCGAAAGCTTTCTCCATATCAACCGCGTCGAGAAACTGGCCGCACAGGCCACGATACTCACGCGCGATCCTGCTGCGTTCAGGCAGAAATGTCCGCATCTGGCATCCGATCCGGCGATTACACTGCAGGCCGGAGATGTCAGGGGTTTTGCCTTTCCCGAGGGGGAATACAAATATGTGATTCATGCAGCAACCGAAACCGGCGCGAAGCAGGCAGCCGAAAACCCGATTGGGTTGCTGGCGACCATTCTTCGCGGAACAGAACGAACCCTTGAGTTCGCGGTAACTCATGGCACAGAGAAGTTTCTGCTTGCGAGCTCCGGGGCCGTATATGGAGCGCAGCCTCCTTCTATCACTCATCTCACCGAGGATTACGCGGGCGCGCCCAACCAGCTAATCGCGGGTTCAGTGTATTCAGAAGGGAAGCGCGCGGCGGAGTCGATGTGTGCCGCCTACGGGAAGACGTACGGGATTGCCTGCAAAATCGCCCGGGGTTTTGCGTTTGTGGGGCCGCATCTGCCGCTGGATGCGCACTTTGCGATTGGCAACTTCATTCGCGACGCGATGCGGGGAGATATGATTCGCGTGAATGGAGATGGCACGCCCCGGCGTTCCTACATGTATGGCGCAGATCTCGCTGTCTGGCTTTGGACCATTCTGTTTCGAGGCGCGCCGATGGAGGCATTCAATGTCGGTTCCGATCGAGACCTCAGCATTCTGGAACTGGCGCAGGCGGTGGCCGCCGCGATCAGGCCGTCGGCCAGTGTGCAAGTTGCACGCGAGCCCCAGCCTGGCGTCCCGGTGCACCAGTATGTTCCGTGTACCAGAAAAGCAGCGGAACAACTGGGACTGAGATGCAGCGTTTTTATTCAAGATGCCATTGCCAGGACCGCGGCCTGGTATGGGGATTCTTCGGGAAGCGGACGCTAGGACTCTGACCGGGTGATTTCGCACCTTGAGTTCATGCTTTCCCAGGTCCCAAAACCGGGACCTGGGCACCCAGCATTGGTGCAACTTCAAACGGTCAGAGACCTGGTTGCGCCGAATCTCCCTCCGTGGCTTGAATCTGCGCGCTATGCAACGCGGGGTGCATGATTCGTGCTCCCATGCCTGGAACGGCGGACAAGACGAGCGGCCCCAAGATCAGGTGCGGGAGATTGGGCGGCTATTCCCAGAATCGCTGGGGAATGAAAGACTTCATCTGCATGAAGAAGATGGGTCTTGTCCGGGCGCTGAACACATTGGCAAAGACACCGGAAACAGCGTAGGAAACAACTGTTGCAATGGCCGCGCCCATGGCAGCGTACCTGGGAATCAGGTAGAGATTCATTACGACATTGATCACCGCTCCGGCGATGGTCCGGTAGAGGGAAAGCTTCAACAGGTTCCTGGTTATATCCCACGGGGACTGGGCTACGCCCAGGAAGACGAAGACCGAGGCCCAAATATGCACCGCGAGCACCGGCGCGGCGCCGCTGTAACTGCTGGAGTAAAGAATGCGGATGATGGCGTGCGAGGCGAGGGCCACCACGGAGCCGATGGCGCAGGCTGTCAGCGTCATCAGTGCGAAAAGCCTGCGATTCCGGCTGTAGAAAAGCTCCTGGTCGTCTTTGGCCCGCATGATGGCGGGCGACACCGACGAAACGATGGCCAAGGGGATGAAGTACCAGACCTCGGATACCCTGGTCGCCGCCGCATACAGGCCGACGGCCAAGTCCCCTTTCATCATCTTGAGCATGACCATGTCCAGGCGCATATAGACCATGATGGCCATGGCGGAGAAGATGAGCGGCCAGCTTTGCCCAAGCAGGTGAAGCGCCCTCTGCCTGCTGTATCGCCAGGAAAGTATTTTTCCGCCCGACAAGCGATAGCCAATCACGAGGCCGGCAGCGCCAAGCACAACCTCCCCGGTTGCGGCTGCGGCGAACGTCCATAAGGGCGCCCTGGTGCAGATCAACGCCACGCGGACGCCGGCGAAAACCAGAAACGCGCCGTTTTTCGCCCAGACAGTCAATTTGGACCGCACCTGCGATTGGAAGTACGAATCGATGCTGTCGAATGCCTGGAAAAGAAGTGTGAGCGAGAGAATGCTGACCAATATCGTCGCTTGCCTGTCGTGAATCTGAATCAGCCACAACGAGGCAATCGACAATCCCAGAGCCAGAAAGCCGGCCCCGACCCGCAGCAGGAATGAAGTGCCCAGAATCTCATCCCTGTCCCTGGCGTTGTGCACCACTTCCCGCACAATAATTGCTTCCAGGCCAAGCGTGGCCGCGCTCGCAAACAAGGCTACGAAGGAAGTGGCGAAGTTCAAAGCGCCGAACCGGGCCGGCCCCAGGTAGCGGGCGACCCACACCCCAACGAACAGCCCCATCCCCATGCGGACCGCGCGGTCGAGCATCAACCAGCTCATGTTTTCGAGTATCCTGCGAAGGCCGGGGCCGATCTTATCCAGTTGTCTTGATATGCGCGCCCTGAGCATGAACATCTTCAATCTATTGTTCCTTTAATCTGGTTGAGGCCCCCTGGGGAAGCGGCCGCGGGTCGTGGTTACGGGCGCAATTCCCTGCCCAGGATGCCATCTAGTCGGACTGCCCTAAATGCTACTATACTTTATGAGTCACTCGGCCGCCGCGGAGGTTCACGATTCATGCAGACAGAGACGTTGCAAGTGCCTGTAGCGTTCTTCGTCTTCAAGAGGCCCGACACCACGCGGCAAGTGTTCGAAGCAATCTCCAGGGTCCGGCCCGCGAAGCTGCTGCTGATTGCAGATGGAGCCAGGCAGGACAGGGAGGGCGAGGCAGAGGCCTGCCGCCAGGTGCGCGAGATTGTGGCTCACGTGGATTGGCCTTGCGAGGTATACAGGAATTTCGCCGAGAGCAATCTCGGCTGCCAGGAACGCATCATCAGCGGCCTGGATTGGGCCTTTTCCCTGGTCGAAGAAGCAATCATCCTGGAAGACGACTGCCTGCCGGACTTGTCCTTCTTCCCTTTCTGTCAGGAATTGCTCGAGAAATACCGCGGAGACAGCAGAGTAGCTTCAATCTCCGGGACCAATCTGGTAGAGAAGTATCTCAATACCGAGGCGAGCTATTACTTCTCGCAGCTGGGTGGTATCTGGGGATGGGCGACATGGAGTTCGCAGTGGCGCCGGTATGACCGGAATCTTCGTGACTGGCCCAAGCTCAGGGAAGAGAAATGGCTGGCTGAAATCTTTGATCAACCCAGGGCGGTTGCCTTCTGGACCTCGGTTTTCGATATGATGCACGAACACCGGGGGCCGAATACCTGGGACTTTCAATGGCTTTATACACGATTGAAAGAAGATATGCTGACCATCGTTCCTCGCGTCAACCTGGTCGCCAACATCGGCTTCGGGGATGGCGCAACGCATACGATGGGATCGGATGCACGGTTTATCTCGTCCGCAAGTGCCATCGAGTTCCCCCTCCGGCATCCAGCCAGCCTGGTGCCGCTGCGTAGCGTGGACTGTCGCGTGCAGAAACTGTTTGAGGTGCCGATTCTAAAGCGCATCGGAGAGAGAATTCGCCGGATTGCCGGCCGCTCCCGTTAGTGAACAGTTGCAGAGCAAAAGGGGCCTGTTTCATGTGCTGCTCTAAAAAGGTGCACATTGGAGAAGAAAGTGAACCTTGTATTAGAAATTCTGAGAAAGTGCGTCCAGCTTCCTGCCCGCGTGGCACGCAAGATCAACCAGCGACGCAAGCAAAGAGATTGCCAGGCCGGGAAGGGCGCGTATCTGCACCCGGAAAGCCGCATATGGAACTTCCAGAATAGAAAGAACGCGATTGTCATAGGGAAGCAAAGCCATATCCGGGGACAGCTTGTTGTGTTGGGGCATGGCGGAACGATCCGAATGGGCGATGCCTGCTATATCGGGGAGGGTTCACGCGTCTGGTCCGCGGCATCGATCACCATCGGCGACAGGGTTCTGATCGCCCATGGCGTCAATATCCACGATAACAACTCGCATTCCCTTTCTGCATCGTCTCGGCATGAGCATTTCATGCAAGTCATTTCCTCCGGTCATCCAGATGTTTTGGAGGATGTTTCGTCTGCTCCCATTGTCATTGAGGATGATGTCTGGATAGGATTCACTGCGACGGTCCTCAAGGGAGTCACGATAGGAAAGGGCGCTGTCGTCGCAGCAGCCTCGGTTGTCACGAAGGATGTCGCAGCCTATACAATTGTTGCGGGAAATCCGGCCCAAGTGGTTGGAACTTCCAGGCCATAGGTCCCACCTAGCGAGAGTAGCCGACTGATGCGTAAAACGATCATTGGATTTCTCCAGTTCTTGGCGCGCAGAAAGCTTATGAGCCGAGCTGGGGTCAAGATCCATCCGACGGCAAAGGTCAACTTCAGGGGCATTCGCCTCCGCCCAGGGAGCAGCCTGGAGATTGGCGAGGGCAGCATCGTGGAGGGTAGCCTGGTGTCGGAACGGGAAGGATCCAGCATTGTGATAGGCCGCAACACGTTCATCGGCGGCTCGCTGCTGGGCAGCGCCTGCCGCATTGAAGTTGGCGACGACGTCCTCATTTCGTGGGGATGCAACATTGTCGATCACAATTCCCATGCCATAGGATGGGCGCTCCGGAAGCAGGATGTGAAAGACTGGTACCACGACAGGAAGGACTGGACGCATGTGGTGATGAAGCCAGTTCGAATATGCAACAAATCCTGGATTGGTCTTAATGCGATTGTCTTGAAGGGCGTGGAGATTGGCGAAGGGGCGGTAGTGGCAGCGGGCTCGGTTGTGACCAGGAGCGTTCCACCCTGGACAGTGGTTGCCGGTAACCCGGCAAAGGTGATTCGAGAGATTCCCATTGAAGATCGATAGCACCGGGTTGAAGACTCAAGCGCGCAGGAGACGAAGACAAGTGGATTCCATGCTCGCCTTGCAGTTCGCACTGTTATAGTGCAGGGGCCATGTCGCCTGGGCATTGAACACGAGATCTGACAGGGCCTTCGTGAAAGACGTGATGGGCGTAGAACCATATCGGAGGAAACTGCAATGAAGGTCCTTGTTACCGGGGGAGCAGGCTTTATCGGCTCCCATGTGGTTGATTATTTAATGTCGCTTGGCCATGCTGTAGTTGTGGTGGACAATTTCTACTCTGGACGGGATCACTGGGTGGAACAGAGCGTCCGTCCGGAGATAGCACGCGTCGATATCCTCGACAGAGCAGCGCTCTCGGCTGTCTTCTCAAATCAGAAGCCCGAGGCCGTCTTTCACCTTGCCGCGCATCATTACATCCCCTTCTGCGACAGCAACCCGCAGGCTGCGAATGACTTGAATGTCGTGGGAACGCTGAATGTGTTGAATGAGGCCAGCAGAATGGGCGTTCAACACGTGTTTTTCGCTTCTACTGCCGATGTCTACGCCCCCTCGCCGCGCCCGCATATGGAAGACGATGCAATCGGACCATTCACTGTCTACGGCCGCACCAAACTTATAGGCGAAATCATCTGCCGGGGCACCATCGACTGGGGATGGAACACGAATCTACTGATCGGGCGGATATTCAACGCGGTTGGCACTCGGGAGACGAACCCCCATCTGGTACCTGAAGTCATCGGCCAGGTTGCAAGGGGAGCTACGCAGCTTCGGCTCGGAAACCTGTTTCCTACGCGCGACTTTGTCGATTTGCCTACGCAGGCCAAGGCTATTGTGGATGCCACCTTTGCGGTTCATGGAATGGAAACCGCTAATATTTGCAGCGGGGTTGCAGTCAGAGTTCAGCAAATGGTTGATTTGATCCTGGCGGAAGCCGGCCGCCCTATCGAAGTCGTTATTGATCCGGCCAAGGTTCGGCCAGCAGAGAGAAACAACCTGTGCGGGACTACGAATCGCCTGAAGAGCCTCATTGGCTGGGTGCCAAGCCCCGCAGGCAGCCTGACAATCCGGGCGATCCTGGAGGAGGCGAAGCTGAAGGCCTCCGCTCACAAGGCATCCGCAGTGGCGGGTGCTGCATGATAGTTGGGGAATCCACGGGGAGTGCGAACAGCAGCGTTAGAGCCGGTTTTGCCTTGTATCCGAGCCAATGGATGGGCGGCAGAATCTATCTGCGAAATCTCTTCGCAGCCCTTCGCACTCTGCCCGGAAGCCCGATTGTTCCGGTTCTGTTCACAGGGCAGCGCAACGACAATGCGGCCGGGGAGTTTCCTGATACCGAGATTGTGCATACGCCGCTTCTGGATCGGATGACTCCCGCATGGTTCGTCAGGAAAGTTATTGCCAAGACTACTTCACAGGACATCCTGCTGCGCAACCTGTTGCAGCGCCAGAGCATTTCTATTGTCTCCCATTCCTTTCAGCTTGGATTCGAACCCGGCACCCGCTCCGCTATCAAGACCATCGGCTGGATAGCTGACTTCCAGCATGTTCACCTGCCAGAGTTCTTTACCCCGGAGGAATGCCGGCTGCGCGACCGGCAGTTTGAGTCGATATGTGGGACATTTGACAAGGTGATCGTGAGCAGCGAGTGCGCGCGCGCCGACCTGCGCGCCGTTTTGCCCCGGTATGCCCATAAGGCGGAGTTATTGCGGTTTGTTGCCAGTCCACCGGCAACTGACGAGGCGGCAAGCCTGGCGGAGCTTCAGCGGCTTTATGGCTTCGAGGGGCCGTACTTTCTGCTGCCCAATCAATTCTGGGCGCATAAGAATCATCGTGTGGTTCTTACTGCGTTGCGAGAGCTGAAGCGGCAAGGGAGACCTTACCTGGTATTGGCCACCGGAGCAACCAAAGATTATCGAAATCCTGCCTTCTTTCCATCTTTGATGAAGTACGCCGAGGATTGCGGCGTGCAGGATTGGTTCCGCGTTCTCGGCCAGATACCCTTCGGCCACCTTGCGGGACTTATGCGCCATGCGGTGGCATTCATCAATCCTTCGCAATTCGAGGGCTGGAGCACCAGCGTTGAGGAGGCCAAATCCATGGGCAAGCAAATGGTGCTCTCGGATCTGCCAGTGCACCGGGAGCAGGCTCCCAGGCGAGGCTTATACTTCCCGCCGCAGGATGCGGAAGCGCTCGCTGTGGCCATGACCACTGCGTATGATCGATTCGAAGCAGGGAGCGATGAAGAAGAGCAGGAGGCGGCGCGCGTCCGGTTTCCTGAGAGGCAGCGGGCCTTTGGAGAGGCCTATCTGCAGATTGTGCAGCGAACGCTGGAAGATCGCGCCGTTTCCATCTGATCGCCTCCCGCACAGCAAGGGTCGGCGAATGCAGGGCCAAGCCTCAACAGGATTGAATCCTGCCGCCGCTCAGGCGTTTCATCGCTTCATTGGCCACACAAGCCAAGCGCTTGAGCTTCCTTGAGCCCACCCATTCCGCAAGCTGGTAGATCCGCCAAACAAGCCAGCACCAGCCCATCTGGGTTCTACGACCGTCGTACTGTCTGGCCATGCCGTAAATCTCCCGCCTCCTCGACGCACTGTCCTGGTAAGTCAAGGAAGTAGTGTGAACCCGGTAGCGTGCGAAATACGATGGCACATAGAGTAGATTGAGGCCGGCTTGCAGCATCTCGATCCATAACTTCCAGTCAAAACAGTAGTGCAGGTTCTCGTCCAGACGGAACTGATTACGGCGCCAGAATGTGGCGGGTTGCAAGATGAAATCGCCCATCTTCATCCAGCAAAGGCTGAAACGTTCCGGCAGACCGGAAATCGGCTGCAGGAGCTTCCCATCCTCGGAGACAAAGTACCCGTTGCCGGTAATTACGTCCACTTCCGGGTGTTCCGTGAACGTCCTGACGATCTCCTCGAGAGTTGTCTTTGACCAGAACATATCGTCCGCATTAAGCCAGCAGATAATGTCCCCGGTAGCCATGTCCAGGCCGTGATTGATAGCTTGGGCCGGTCCGGTATCCTTCTTCTGCAGGAATGTGCAAGGGTATTGCGCGGCGACCGCTGCTGTCGCATCTTTCGAAAGCGCGTCAAGCACGATGTGTTCGACATCGTGGTGCGTTTGCCCATGAACAGAGCAAAGGCAGTCTTCTATATAACTGCCTTGATCTTTGCTGGGCGTGATTACGGTAACGCGCATCGTATTCTCCTCTTACGGAAACTACAGGCAGATCTTTGCGGTGCGTCTTCCATCCCCGTCGCGCAGTGCCAGTCTTCCGCACGCAGCACGCCATCTTCACTCCCCGGTAGTGGTTGAGGTGAAGCTGCGTACTTTGCCTCCGGGCCGATGGGCCGCCTAAGGTGATACTCTGTGGACGTCTTGCACGAATTCCGCTATTTTATACTCTGAGGATGAAGTGACTACAAATGCTATTGTAAACCGCCATGAGGATGCCTCCTCTCTGCAGACTCCGGAGCTGACTGTCGTGATGCCTTGCTTGAATGAGGCAGAGACTCTGTCCGATTGCATCGACCTGATTGCCCGCACGGCGCGCAAACACGAGATTGCGGTTGAGATCGTCGTCGCCGACAATGGCAGTACGGATGGATCCGTCCAGATTGCCGAGGAACATGGAGCGCGCGTTGCTCATGTATCCGAGAAGGGCTATGGCAATGCGCTGATGGGGGGGATCAATGCGGCGCGGGGCACCTATGTGATCATGGGCGATGCCGACATGAGTTACGATTTCGGCGACATACCGAAGTTTCTTGAGCAATTACGCATGGGCGCCGATTTGGTTATGGGCAACCGGTTCCGGGGCGGCATCAAGCCCGGCGCCATGCCGCCATTACATAGATATCTTGGGAATCCAGTGCTTTCAGCAATCGGCAGGCTGTTTTTCCACTGCGAGGCCAAGGACTTTCACTGCGGCCTGCGGGGCTTCAGCAAGGATGCCTACCGGCGGATGAACCTGCACACAACCGGCATGGAATTTGCGAGCGAGATGGTAGTGAAGGCCTCGCTCTTCGGGATGCGGGTAACAGAGGTGGCGACGACGCTCAGCCCCGATGGTCGGAACCGTCCTCCTCATTTGCGCAGTTGGCGCGATGGCTGGCGCCACCTGCGTTTCTTGCTTCTATACAGCCCACGCTGGCTCTTTTTTTATCCCGGATTGCTCTTGATGCTGGCAGGCAGCGCCGTTTGCGCATGGCTGATGCCGGGGCCCCGGACGGTGCATGGCATCACTGTGGATGTTCACACGCTCTTGTATGGCGCGGCCGCTGTTACACTCGGATTCCAGGGAGTTTGTTTCTCTGTGTTCACGGGGATATTTGGAATCAGTGTAGGACTTCTCCCGGAGGACCCGCGCCTGACGAAGGCGTTCAAGTATATTACTTTGGAGTTGGGGCTGGCCGTTGGCTTTCTGTTGTTTCTGGGTGGGTTGTTCACTTCTGTGTGGGCGTTGTGGTTTTGGAGTTCGCGCAACTTTGGGCCACTGGATTCAGATATCCTGCTGCGTAGTGTCATAATGGCCGAGTTGGCGCTGACCCTCGGCGGCCAGATTATCCTGTCGAGTTTTTTCCTTAGCGTTCTCGGATTGAAGCATAAAAGGCAGAATCAAACGAACGGTCAACCGTAGCGCCGTACTCTCGCGCTGGACTCATGGCATTCCTGCACTCGGCAGGCAACGAAGTCAGGCCTGGTTGCGAAGATTGAAATCTTTCAAGGCGCCGGAAATGAATTCCGCAATCTTTCGCTTGAACACGTTGCTATCAAATTGAAGCGAGTGCTCGCGAATGTCCCGCGGGCAGAATATCTGCTCGTTCTTTTCAAAGTCGAGGATGGCCTCGGTCAAGCTGGGCTCCGATTGCTCGGCAAAGAACACCCCTGTTGGGTTCTTCACGTCAGTCTGGCCCGGAAAAGCGCCGCGCACCGTTTCAAGCGCACCGCCGGAGGCAAAGGCAATCACAGGCCGTCCGAAGCTCTGAGCTTCAACGGGAACGATGCCAAAATCCTCTTCCCCAGGAAAGAGCAGTGCGCGGCATCCTGCCAGACTCTCGCGGAGTACGGAATCGTCAACCCTTCCGAGGAATTCCACCGTAGGCCCGGCGATCTTCCGCAGCGCCTTGTATTGAGGGCCATCACCGACAACGCGCAATCGCCTCCCGAGTTCGGTGCAGACTCTGATCGCGAGGTCGAAGCGCTTGTAGTCCACCAGGCGGCCGACCGCCAGGTAATAGGTCCCCGGAAAGTCACAGACCTTTCCAGCCGAGGTTTCCACCGGCGGATGAATCACCGTACTCTCACGGCCATAGTATTTTCGGATTCGGGAAGCAATGAACCGCGAATTCGCAACAAAGTAATCGACCCTGCTGGCGGACGCATAGTCCCAGAGGCGCATGTAGTGGGCCACCAGGGAAAAGACTGTACCCACCAGCGGATTCATTCCCCGTCTATATTGCGGGTACATCTCCCAGATGTAGCGCATGGGTGAATGGCAATAGCAAACGTGGCAGGTCTTTGAGGAGGTGATAACTCCCTTGGCAGGACCTGACTCGGAACTGATAACCAGGTCGTAGGCGCTCAGATCGAATTGTTCGAGGGCGATTGCTTGCAGGAGGAGAAAATGACGGTGGAACCTTGTCGCACCGGGAACCCGCTGGAGAAATGAGGTCTGCATTTTCTTGCTCTGCAGAACAGGGGCGAGGACTCCCGGCTTGGCGACCAGAGAAAAGAGGTCAGCCTGGGGAAAGACCTCGGCGAGCGCCTCTACTACACGCTCGCCACCGGCTCGTCCGACAAACCAGTAGTGAACTATGGCTACGCGAAGGCTTGATAGTTGTGTGTCGACTGACGCGGGAATATCCATGAACCGGTCACCTTCTCCCCACTATCATACTAGCGGAGCTTTCCATAGGAACGGCAACTCTTGTGCCTTGGGCGGAATTGGGCCAGAGGTGGTGTGGAGGCAGAATCGTAGAAAGCCAGATGAGGTCCCGCTGAGCACTGATCCGTGCGCCACATGATCAAACTCTTCGAAACCAGAAGCCTAGCTCGGGCACCTGTAAACTTCTGGGGACTCGGCCGTCGCCCGATTGCGCCCATGCCTCCGGCGTCTTCCATTGTGATCTCATCGAAAAGCGAGCAATCATGAGGAGAAATATGCCTGAAGCATGGCCCGACCGTGGGCCCATAGCCGAGCAGCCGCCGACGCTTCGCCGAGCAGCATCCTCAAGGCGGCCCTTGAAAAGTCGAAGGTGACCAGGGCGAAACAAAGCAAAGGAAGAGAATGCTTGGCCATGACTCTCCCAAAGCCGCCGCCATATCTCTCCGCCCTGCGCACGTCGACGAAACCATCCTTGCGGGGGTGGCCTACATACAAAAGCGAGTTAAACCGCCCGCGGATTCCGTGGCTCATCAAAGTTAGAAGGAAATCGGTGTCTTCCCCGCACCCGAAGCTGGTTCCGGCGCCAGGGCCGAGGGCCTCATCAAAGCATGGTGCTATGCTCCCCAGGGGGCGGAGCACAAAAAAGCAACAGGTACCCGAGGTACGGAAGATGTTAATTGGCTTCAGATCGCATTGCGCCTGCCACCAGTGATTGCCACTCTTCTTTCCCTCATCATCCCGGCAACCCAAGCTCAAGATGCCATATTCCGCGTGCTGTCTGAACCACTCATCAACATGCTGCAGGGTGTCGGGTTGATACCAGCAATCGTCGTCCGGAAAGGCGAGAATCTCGCCACTGCTATGCAGCAGGCCGAGGTTCCTGGCCCGCGAAACGCCCGGCGCACAGTGCAGGTGCATGACTTGTATGAAGCCGGTCAATCCATCATCCTGCTGCTGAGGCTTTGCCGCCCATTCATCCAGCAAAGCGGACAGCCGGTCATCAGAATTCTGATCGACAACGATCAACTCAAAATCGCGAAGCGTCTGATTTGCGAGGCTCTGCAACAGCACGGAGAATTCATCGGTGCGGCCGATGGTTGCTACAATCAGGCTGAATCGTGGCATGGGGCCAGTCTATCGTACCCGCACTTCGCCGATCAATGAAGATCAGAGCGACTTGGGGGTTAGGTCTCGAACCATTGGTCCAGAGTGCGGCTGCGATGGGAAACCTCATCCATCGGATGGTCGGTTTTGTCCAGGGATAAGGGGAGGCGCAGTGCAATCTCAAAATGCCCGGAACAGAAGGCAAGTGAAAGGCCGCTCCGGATTTACCCATTCCTCGAGGTGAGCAACGGCGCTTGAGCCGTTGCTTCAGCCCAACTTGTAGAGATTGCCATGCCCAAGACAAGCCAGAAATTTCCAAAGGCGAGCGGAAAGGCGCTGAAGATGCTTGTAAATACAAACACAGTCAAGGACAGGAACCAGGCCGACCGGGAGAGATTCAGGGGGAATGCCGATGAGTCCAGTACCCGCCAATTGGCGTGCATCACACAGTACATAGCGCCAAGAAATGTGAATGTGCCAATGATGCCGACATTGGACAACAGCTTGACGATCAGATCGTGAGAGGTGGCGCTTCCCCAGCCGATACCTAGAATGGGAAACTGCTGAAAATATCCAAAGGCCACTCGAATGCTAAAGATGCGATCCAAACCCGAACCAGAGGTGAATTTGTTCAGGAGGGCCATTTGGACAACGTTGCGCACGATGGGAATTGAGAGTGCCGCAGCTGTGCCTACCGAAACCGTCGCCACCACAGCGAGGGCTGCATACTTCGATGCCTTTGCAACAGATATGCTGCTCGTGCGTACGAGCAAAGGCCAAAGGACCAGCGCAAGTATGACCAGGCCGACATATGCAGTGGAGGATGTACTGAGAATCAACATGGCGACGAACAGCACCGCGCAGTAGCGGTCAATGGAGAGCGAGAAGACTGAGCCGGTCTTGAGCCAGGCCGGGAGCGTCAAGGGCAACAAGGTAATCAGATCCTGCGCGAACACCGAAGGCTCAAGGGTGACGGAGGAAAGTCTGCCAATCCCGCTCAGGGTCTCAAGGAAGCCCTTCCCGGACGAGGAGCCTGAATTGTTGAAAATGAAATCAGGATAGGGAATGCCGGTCAGATTGCAGACGAACTGAAGAACTCCCCACACCGAGATAAAGAGAGCCGAAAGCAGGATGATCTTCTCGGTTTCGTGCCTGACCTCGTCCCGCATGTTGGAATGAGCAACACAGATTGCAATCGCGACACCGAAGACAAGATAGAGGAATTGCGTGGCGTTGTGCGAAGTAAAGTACAGCGGGGTGTCCGGATCGGTGCCTAGAAATGGAGAGGTGATTGCCAGTGTTCCGTCGATATAGATAGGCATGAACAGCGAGAACAAAGCGACAAACAGGAATGCCAGCAACCAAAGGCAAGGAGGCAAGATTCTGCGGTCGATGGAGAACGAGAGAGTCATCGCGTTTTCCATGAGCAGCCGCAGTATCCATAAGAAGCCAAAGAACATCCAGACCTGGAGGGCGGAGCCACTGTCTGGATCCCCGACATTTACCACAGATGTCGCGGAAAACAAGGTCCAAAAGACAAAAAGACGATACAACCACTTCTTCGAGAAGAATAGACCGGCCAGTCCAACAGGCAACAATATGTATCCAAGAAGTGTCATAGGTTCCTTGTTGTGGAACGGTGTAACTTTAGGACCGGCAGCAAGGGTGTCCAGACGCGGAGTCTCAAACCCTGCTCAGGTGTGCGTGGCCAAAGGCCGGCATCGATGAGATACGCCTCCAAGCAGGGTTGACCCCCCAATCATCTCAGCGGCGATTTGCCAGCTGCGCAAGAGTCATGCTGTATCGCCGCGATGATGCCTCTCGCGCAGCGAGGTTACCGGAATGCGGCCCGCAAAGCACTGAGACGCCGGACCTGGGCAGGATTGCTTCGAATGCGCCGCACCCCTGTCATCAGGATGCACCAGCCGCAAGAGGCAAGAAACGCAAACAGAGTCGATGCCACTACGGTGATCGTGCGTTTTGGGCCAGACCAGTGATCTGGCGGTACGGCCTGGTCGACCACCTGAATGATAGAGCCTTGGCGCGCCTCATCAAGCTTGGCCATTTCAAACTGCTTCGCAATCAGGTCCGCGATGGTCTCGTAATACTTCATATCGCGGAGCTTGCGGATGTATTCCATCTCAGCCTCGGGGACCCTGCCCTTGGGGATAACAAAGTCCGAGCCCGCATACTGGCCGCTGCCGGCGAGTTTCGCAAGCTGGTCCTGAAGCGCGACGAGTTGTTGCTTGACCTCGAGCATCTGCGGGTTGTCTTCAGTGGCATAGGAGCGCATGCCCTGAAGCTGAACCTCTTTTGCCACAACCTGCGCGCGGAGTGTTGCGGCAGACTCGATCAGCGACCGGGCCGCGCTGTCGAGTTCCAGCACCCCCGTCGATTGCTCGGTTCCCTTCATGGCCTCTTCGGCAGTCGCGAGATTCTCATTCGCCTCAAGCAACTGCTGCTGGAAGAACGCTCGGCGTTGCGATGCTTCAGTGATTGCCAGGTTGGCAGATAGCTTGCGGAACTCATCGATGTAGCCGTTGGCGATTTGCGAGGCCATTTGAGGATCGGAATCCGTAACGGTAAGCGTGATGAGTCCGTCCTTGCCTCCAAGGGCAACTTTTGCGTGTCCCTCGAATGCGGTTCGAGCCATGGACTCTCTCTTCGCGCGGTATCTGCTCATGAGTCCGAAGCGCCGGACCATGGAATCTTCAAGTGTGCGGCTATGGAAGAGCGAAATATATACCTGGCTGGAGCTCTTGATGCCGAGACTCGACGCAAGACCCCCGCCGCCAAGCCCAAGCTGACCCATCAGGGAGGCCCCCGAGGAGCTCTGATCAGGAGGCATGATGACCGCGACCGCCGTGTAGCTGTTCGAGCTGGTGAGCGCCCAGGTAAGTGACAGAATCACCGCAGCCAGTGTACTCAAGAAGATGATCTTTCTGCCTTTTGCCAGAATAATCACCAAATCCAGAAGATCCACGCTCTGTTCGGCTGGATGCTGTGGATTTGGCTCCTGGACTCCCTCGCTGACCGGTTCCGGCTTCATGCTGGCGCTCCCCCACGACCATTTTATCAATACTCTCCCCGACCTTGCCTAGCTGTTGCCGGCGGCCGGCGGTGGAGGCGCTTCATGGCAGCGGGCAGCGCTCTAACCCCGGCTGTCATCGACCCGCAAGGAATATCAATTGCCAATACAGACAAAGTAGACTCCAATGTATTGCTGGCCGTAAATCGTGATCTCTGTGAGACCGGGATTGGAAGTGAGCTGTTGAGTAACTCGGAAGGGCGCCTGATAGGTGAGGGTGCAGGCCGGGGGCTGCGAGAATCGCGCGTTGCTCAGGAACGCCACGGTGGTTTGGCCGCTTTCGGGTAATACCACTTTCCCAGCTGTGATGTGCGGGTTCTCAATCTGCGCACCCGAGGGAGCGAACGTGGCGGGCCAGGCATTCAGATTGTCTGGCGGGGTGTGGCTGGTTACCGTGAGGGGCGCCGTTCCGTCCGGCACGGTGCTCTTGAAAACGCCGTTGACCACGCCGGCATTGCAATAGTAGTTTCCGCCCCCGAGCGAGGCCAGGCCGTTGCTGCAAAAGTCGAGTTCGTTCGGGCCTGGCTCCTGAATCTGCATTCCATAGAAGGTTCCGCCGACGCCGCTCCACTTGCTGAACCCGATAGTTGGCAGGTATCCATCGCCGCCAATCTGGACCACCGGGGACGTGCTGTCTCTGAACTGAAAGCTCTGAGAGTACATCAAGGGGGCCTGGGAAACGATCTTGTTGCTGGAGTCCCACCCACCCATCGTCCAGAGTTGGGGGTTCCCGGACTCTACTATGTACTGCTGCTGGGTGGCGCGCAGCGGTGCGTCTCCAAGCAAAGTAACATTTGCGTCGCCATTGATGACAAGATTCGCAGGCACATTCGACGTGCCGTCCAGATTGACCGATCGCATCTGGGAAATTGTGACCGTGGGGCTTCCGTCGATCTCAATAAACGAAGGGGGATAGGGATTACTCTGATCGTTGTAGAAGTCTGGGCCGTCCATTACCACGTCTGTGGCGGAAGTGGAGGCGAGAATGCGGACAAACGGCTGGTCCCCGGAGAGGCCTCCGGGGTTCTCGAAATGGGGGGAGTAGAGCCTTACCGACCCTGACCCATTGTCGATGACCAGTTGGGCGTTATCAAAGTTACAGGACACGAAGGACAGGCTATTCATATTGCTGAAGCCTCCCCCGATATCGGCGTTGAAATGAAGGGAGTTGAGGAACGTTGCTCCCACAAATGTGACACTGTCAAAGTCGAGATTCTCTCCGCCATAGCCTATGCCGGAAGGCCAAAGAACGCTCTGGCCATTTCGCCAAAACATGGAATGCTCGATCTTGAAATTCCAAACGCCATGAAGAAACTGCAGGCCCAGGCCGAAGTTGCCGATCGTCAAGCCTGAGGCGTAAAACCCGACGGAATCGCTGGCACCTCCCAATACCAGGGCGGTCTGGCTGCCACTGGCCCCGTTTCCATCCAAGGTCAAATCCCGCAGGCCGTAGCCATCGCCATAACTGAGACCGGGAAGGGAGGATGGAGTATTCCCATAAAAGCTGACTGCCGTGCCTGATCCGGTGTAATTCAGGCAGGTAGAGGGTCCCTGGCCTTCGATGATGATCGCCTTGGTGATGACGATAGGCACAGAGAAGGAATAGCATTGTGCATTCGCCTGCGTGTTGATCAGAATCTTGCCGCCATCTTGTGGCAGTGCCGCTTGTGCAGCATTGATTTGAGCGCCCATATCCCCGCTGCCGCTGGGGAGCGTTATCTGAGCCAGAGCATAGCCGGGAACCAGCATCAAGGGAAAGACCATCAAGAAGAAACGAAGCTTACTCACAACTCACCGCCTTCAGGTAAAAGAATGAATTCTGCCGGCCCATGAGTGCATCAACTAGGTGCCTGGGATGAATGCAGGTGGGTAGATGCTTCTCACTGCCCCTCTGTCTGCTCGTCCGCACCAAGAGCCTCTTCGCAATCTCTCCAACGGCCGATGCTATTCAGGAACTGGCGAGCGCAGAAATATGGGCTCAGCGCAGAAAAGCGATGGGCGAAATCTTCAGGCGGAAGCATATCACATTGGTACGAGCCAGTGCTTTGCGCGGTGCGACCACGATATTCAAGCAGGTTCCAAAGGAAGGAAATCCACAGAGACGACAGGCTACTTACCTGGGGACTCGGGTCATATCGGGGGGATGAGGGCTGCCAAGTCGCAGTTGCGCGGCTTCGGTTGCCGACTAGCATGGGCGAAAGGGCGAGCGCTTAGTCTGGGAGCGGGGATTGCGACAGCGTCTTCTAGGAAGTGGCAGGTTGTCGCATTCTGGATTTGCCGTTGACAGCGAAATACCTGCCTCGCGGCTTTGGGGATTCACAGCCTCGGATCTGAGCCGCAGGACGATGACGGATCGTTTCTCGCGATGGAGGTATGATCGCTTTGCCGCGCAAGGCGCCAGGAAGTGTTCTCGGTGAGTATTGAAGGGCATATCCCGGACTGCAGATGCGTTATCCGGTTCCAGACCAATGGGCGAACACCGTCTAACATGCGCGGATGAACCCTCGGAGAATGGATGTCACTGTTGCACAACCTGGGTGACAGGACACGGAGTAACGCTGCCACCAGCAAGGATTGCCGGCGGGGGGGGGGACGAGCATCCGTCGAAATTACAGCCAACTTCGGTAGTCGGAAGCATTTCAGTGGCTCCGGGGGCGGAGGAACTATTATTGGACTGTGCACACGCAGACCCGTTCCCGGTTCCACCCACACTCACAGCCACGCGGTTATTGACGATGCGGAGTGCGGTGCAGTCGGTCACGCTTCTGATTACAATCTGGCCGCTGGAGGAACCATCCGGTACAGTATTGTTGGAAACAGAGTTATTATTGGGCCCGCTATTTGAATAGCCGTTGATGATAATGTTGTCGATCTGATTATGCCAAAGCACGTTCTGATATATGTTGAAGCCCGCGCTGCCATTATCAATATATATGCCCGCCATGGGATTGGAATCCCCTGCGCCTTTGACAACTGAGGCCGTGTCATGGATCCAATTGTGGTGAATGCTGGTTCCTGAGGCTAACTGGTTGCAGCAGGCGTAAATCGCCGCGCCATCCCGGCTGATCAACATTGAATTCATCAGGTTGTTATAACTCATATCCTGGTTGAGCACGGCGGTGACGTGGATGGCCTGGCGGCCTGCGCTGTTGATGGTGTTGTGCTGGATGGTGTTGCTTTGGCCGTCCAGGTCAATGCCAGAGGCATAATCCCCGACGTAATCAATGTTCTGAATTAGATTATTGCGGACGGTATTGTTGGCCCCTTCAAGGGCTACGCCCGCTCCGGCGCTAAAGGAAACCGTGCTGTTTTCGAGAGTATTTCCTGTCCCATTGAGGATGATGCCGGTATCGGATTGATGAACGAAGAGGAAGCTGAAATTGCTGCCCGTGGGGTCGCCGGGATCTGTTGGCAGACTGGTGAAATGGGAAACGTATTGGGCGTTGATCCGGTCGAGGGTGTTGTTTGAGCTTGCTTTGTCGGTGACGATCGTGCTGGCAAAAATGCCGATATCGCGAATGGTGACGCCGGATTTGCCGCTCAGATCGAAGGCGTATTGGCGTTGCTTGCTGCGAACGTCGAGTGTATTGGGGTCCACCTTGCCGGGAGCCATGAAGTAAAGGGTCGAAGAACTGGAGTCGTAGAACCACTCGTTCTCGGTGTCGAGGGCGCTGAGCGTGCCGAACAAATAATAGAAGCCGCCCTTTACCGGGCAGATGAAAGGGCAAACGCCTGTCGCAGGGATATGGATGGATATCTGTCCGGTTCCCGATGCGGTGACTGAGCCGGTCTCATGTCCAAAGGGATTGGTTCCGCTCCATAGATGAATCCTGGCCCCTGTCCAGTCCACGGCTGGCAGCTTGGGGTCGACAACGTGCCCGGAGTCGGTTCCCGCTTCCTCGGTGGCCCAATTCACATGGAACAGGTCGTCTCCATTCGGCCAGCGAGCCTCAGTCATCATTGTGCTTCCGACGAAGAGCTGGTTGGTGTCGTCCGCGCTCAGCGTAGCCTTGGCTTTGTAGATCGATCCCTGATACAGGGTCCAGCCGGTTACGGGATCGGAACCATCGACAGTGACTTGTTCGAGAGCATAGGCCTCGATGGTGATTCCGGAATTGGGGGTGACGGTTTCGCGGTAGGTTCCCGCACGGACCTCGCAGGTCCATCCCGTGCCGGCGGTGGTTGCACACTTTTGTATGGTGCGAAAGGGCTGGTCGATTGTGCCCGGATTCGAGTCGTTGCCGTTGGGAGCGACAAAGAGAGCATTGCCAAGGGGCGTGGTGCTGACGGTCAGAGCAGCGGGGCTGCTGGTGAGCGTCCCCAGGTGATTGGTGACTTTGACGGTGAAGGCGGATTCAGAATCGGCGGGAGAAGTCGCGGGGGTAAGGTAGGACGGTTGGGTCGCTCCGGCGATGGGAGCGCCGTTTTTCAGCCACTGATAGGACAATGGAGCGGAGCCGGATGCGGCGACCGTGAAGAGCGCCGGTTGGCCAGCAGTGACGGTCTGAGCAGATGGCTGGCCAGTGATCGAGGGCGCAACGGTGCAGGTCAACCCGCAGCCGCAAAGCTGTAGCGTTGCCGAGAGCAGCGTGAGCACGGGCAGCAACGACGATCGACGCATGAGGCGGCCTCCACTGCAGTTTCACTCCAATTGGTATCGGACAGCCCGCGACCGAGCTCTCCGTTTACCTGATTGAAGCAGACAGCTTATTTTAGACGATGAAATTGGCGGGCGAGCAGATGGCCAGGTTTGTCGCTGAGAGGGGTGTTCGGCGGGTGCGGATGTTCCATGAATGTTGTGGACGCGCGAGGTTTCAGGCAGATTGGTGTCGCTGTGGCCGGCGAGCTGAACAGCATCGCTACTTGCCACGGCATGCAGTGCCGGACGGGGGAAGGCGGAGGACCCCTGGCAAGTGGCACTAGCGCGCCATTCTACCGGCACAAGGTTGAGGGTGGGAGAGTCCTGTCAAGGGGCGAATAGGCGCCAGAGCGGGCTTTCTGAGCACGTGAGCTCGTTGCCAGCAATGGGCGGCAAAGACAAACCTGCCGGCGGACAATGACCACGCACGCGGCAAGGAAACACTCAAACTGTTCATTGTGTTGGTGGACCTGATCGGGATCGAACCGATGACCTCTTCCATGCCATGGAAGCGCGCTCCCAGCTGCGCCACAGGCCCACATACGGGGGGATGCAACTTCCTTATTGTCTACGGTCAGGGCCGATTCGTCAAACCGCGGCCGGAACCGCCATGGATGGTCGCTGGAAGCCGGGGATTGGAGGGCAGTCCCTTGTTCATTCTGGGGCAAAGGGGAATGCCCCGGCCGGATTCGGGTTGGACTTGGCCGGAAAGGGGTGACGAGCCCGATTCGAGAAAGAAAAGGTCAGTGACCGGGAACACTTCAGGGGGGTTCCGGTGTCTAAGACAATGGAGCCCGCGGGACATTTGGCCTGAAAACCGGTGTTCCGTTCCCGCGTACTCCACGGAAGCATAGAGTTCCCGGCGGCGGCATCAAGCCGTTGGGGCGAGTGATCCTGACAATCTTTCGGGCGTTTGCCGCCCGGAGGCTGGTCTTGGGCCAGATTTGGCGGATGCCAAGTGTGCTTGTCTTGCGGTAAGGTGGGAGGACACTGAATTGCAGGCGGACCTCACCATGGGCAATTTGGCCAGCGCGCTGGCACTCCAATCCGAAGAAGCGGCCTTGATAGGGGAACTTCAAGCCGGCTCCGAGGAAGCATTTGCGTGGCTAATCGCGCGCTTCCATCAACCGATCTACTCCCTGCTGGCGCGCACCGTGCATGACCGCGCCGACGCCGCCGACCTGACCCAGGAAGTCTTCGTCAAGGTCTTTCGCGGGGTAGGCAGCTTTCACGGTGAGTCGTCGCTGCGCACCTGGATTTATCGCATCGCCCTGCACGAGGCCTCGAACCAGCGCCGGTGGTGGATGCGGCACAAGCAGCAGGAGGTCCCCATCGAGCAGGAAATAGGCGACGGGGAATCTGGGACGCAGTTGAGGCTGGTCGAGGTACTGGTGGACCCATCGGAGTCGCCTTTCGACAACATGGTCCACGGGGAGAACCGGGCGCGGGTGGAGGCGGCCTTGGCCCAGGTGCCTGAGCCCTTTCGCAGTACGCTGATTTTGCGCGACATCGAGGGATTTGTTTACGAGGAAGTGGCGGAGATGCTGGGCGTGAATCTGGGGACGGTCAAGTCGCGGCTGGTCCGCGGGCGTGCCTGTTTGAAGACGCTGCTGACGCTTCCGGAACGCAGTGGACGCCAGGCGGCGAACACGGGATTCGAGGTACCTCTGGGAGAGGAGGCGCGATGAACGGGTGCAGTTCGATGCAGACTAGGTTTACCGAGTATCTGGATGGCCGGCTGACCGGGCGCGAGATGCAACGCGTGGCCGCGCACATGGAACGTTGCCCGGAGTGTGCCCGCGAATGGCGCCTGTTGCGCCAGGCGCAGTCGTCGCTTGCCGAGTTGGGGCCGGTGCCGGAGCCGGAGAATCTGCTGCTGCGGATTCGCGTGGCGGTGAGCCAGGAGAGCGCGCGGCGTCGCCAGAGCCCCTTCCATTCCTTGAATCTGGCCTGGAAAAACACCGTGGGCCCGTTCCTGCTGCAAGCCGCGGCTGGTTTTGCCAGCGCCGTGCTGCTGCTGGGTTCGGTCATTGTGCTGGTCACCATGTTTGCCCAGCCGGAGATCGCGCAGGCCACCAAGGACGAGCCGCTGGGCAATCCCACCGCGCCCCGTCTGGTGAGCCTCTCCACCGGCGCAGGCAACAACGATATCGGCGCGCTTTCCGGCCCGGTGGTGGTGGAGGTCTACATCAACGGCGCGGGCCAGATGTACGACTATCGCATTGTCTCCGGTCCCACCGACAGCGAAACCCGCTCGCAGGTGGAGAACATGCTGCTGACCAGCGTCTTTGAGCCGGCCCGCTTCTTTGGCCAGCCGGTGCGCGGCCTGGCGGTGCTTTCCTTCTCGGGCGTTTCAGTGCGCGGGTAAGTGAGTCGCGGCCCAGGTGCAGCACCTCCCGTTTGACCCTTGCGGTGCGTCTAAGCAACAGCGCTTTTCACTGTTCATGTAATGCGGACATCGTGCCATCCCACCCTAGCCGCAAAAACAGAGACGCGGCGAGGGTGGGGATCCGTGACCTTACGCTATCGGTGAAATTGCTCTAGACTTGCAGGCAGGGTCCACACATGACGTTGCGTAGAATTCGTTCGTTTGCCGTTCTTTCGGCCGTTGTCTCGTGCCTTCTGGCGGGTCTTTTCCCCGCCTCTGGCAACGCCCAATCCTCCTCCTCCAGCAGTAGTTCCTCCCCGCAGCCCTTTCCGCAGGAGAAGGCCCCCTCGCTGGTCGATCCGGCCGGGCCGACCATCTCGCTGGTCAGCTCGGAGCCGGTTTTCATCATGGCTGCGGCGCTGAACGCCTGCGGCTACGACGAGGGCCTGGAGGAGAGCGCGCCGGTGCGCGTGAAGGTCCGCGAGGAGATCAACCAGGCCCTGGCCAAGAGCGAGGATGCTCGCAACAAGCGCGACGCCGTCTGCCTGTTCATAGCCCAGCACCGCATGACCGGCACGGAGCATGACATCTCGCAGTACATCTCGCTGGCGCTCTACCTGACGCCTCCGCCGGAGATTGAGACCTCGGTCGACTTGCCGGAGATGCCCCCCGACTCCACCCAGGTGGTGGAGATCGTGCCTCTGCTGCGCAGCTTTGCCGAGGCCGTGGACCTGCACGGAATCTGGTTGTCGGTGCACCGCATCGACGACGAAGAGGCTGACCAGCTGCACGATCCGCTCTCGAAGATGATCGTTTCGACCAATCTTTATCTCAAGATGCCGGCCTCTACCTACGACGGCCGCCGGTTTGTGGTGGTGATCGAGCCCATGCTCTCTCCGCACGCGGTCAATGCCCGCATCTACGGGGCCGACTACGTGGTCGTGGTTTCGCCGGTAGACGGCAAGATTCGCATGGACGACGTGCGCCACACCTACCTGCATTATTTAATCGAGCCGCTGCTGTATGCACGGGCCACCGCGGTGGACCGGATGCAGCCGATTCTAAAGGAGGTGCGGGATGCTCCCCTCGATTTCCGCTTCCGCTCCGACTCCGTGCCTTTGACCATCGAGAGCCTGATCAAGGCCATCGAGGCGCGGACCATGGATACCGGCATTCCGGAGTACCGGATTCCGGCGGGCGTGGACCGCTCGCAGATGCCGCGCTACGAGCACGAGCGGCAGGCCTATCAGCAGAAGGTGGACGCCGTTCGCTGGGCCGCTGTGCGCCACGACATGACCCAGGGGTTTGTGCTGACGCAATACTTCTATGAGCAGTTGCTCCAGTTTGAAAAGGACCCCGCCAGTCTGAAGGACACCATCGGCGAAATGGTCTACAGCATGGACGTGGACCAGCAGGTGCATCGCGCCCGCCAGATCGACTTCGACAAGGAGGCCGATGGCGACGTGCTCACCCGCAGCAAGCCGCGCAAACTCAGCGGTTTGGATCTGGCTGAGGCGCGGCTGGCGGCCGGCGACGTGGCCACCGCCAGCGCCATGGCGCGCCAGGCGCTCACCGTCCACTCCGATACCCTGGATTCCGTGGCAGATAACGCCCGCGCCAATTTCATTCTGGCCAGGGCAGCGATCATGACCGGACATCCGGAGCAGGCCATCGACGAATTCCAGAAGACGCTGGCCACCAGCAAGGAGCCGCGGCTGCTGGCCTGGTCGCACATCTACCTCGGCAGGATGCTGGATCTGGATTGCAAGCGGGATGAAGCGGTGTCCGAGTACAAGCTGGCCCTGAAGACCCGCGACGGGCAGCAGGATACGCGGCTGGCCGCCGAGCGGGGCGCGAAGGCGGCCTATGCCGTTCAGGGACACAGTTGCGACGAGGATGCGGACGCTGGCCCACCCGATCCGGGGCCGGCCAAGCCGGATGCGGGAATTTCCGGGCAAAGTGGAGCGCAAAAGCCCCAATAATAGGTCACAGGCGGCTTTCCGGGCCCCGCTTTGCGTCAAACCAATGAAGAGGCAGAGGGCCAGCCGGATTCCCCGGCTGCCTTGCCGACTTCAAAATGACCGTCCCTGGAAAGAATTGCGCAGGTTTGAACCGATCGAGGTGCACATGAGAGCAGTTCTGCAAGAACTGGAAGCCGCGCTGGGGCATGGCTTTGCCAGCCCGCGGCTGCTGGAGTGCGCGCTCACCCATCGGTCCTTGTCCAACGAACGGGCGGCCAATGAGCGGGCGGCCAACGAGCAGGCGGAGGAAGGCGAGAAGCAGGAGTCCGCCGCCATCGGAGACAATGAGCGGCTGGAGTTTCTGGGCGACGCTGTGCTGGGACTGGTGGTGGCCGAGGCCCTGTTTGCGGCGCATCCGGAGTGGCAGGAGGGTGAGCTGACGCGCGTTCGCGCCCAGTTGGTGAGCCGCCAGCACATGGCCGAGGTGGCCGCGGCCATCCGGCTCGGCAGCCATTTGCGGCTCAGCCGGGGCGAGGACCGCAGCGGCCTGCGAAACAAAAGCACCGTGCTTTCGAATACCATGGAAGCAGTGATGGCAGCGCTGTTCCTGGACGGCGGCCTGGAGCCGGTCAGGGCCTTTGCCCGCCGCTGGGTGATGGGCGAGGCCGCCGAGCACCTGGCTGAGGAGTTGCGCTCCGGGGCTGCGCTGGGTAACTATAAATCGGCGTTGCAGGAGCATTTGCAGGCGGAGCGGTCGGGAACGCCGGTTTACCGGGTCAAGAGCGAGAGCGGACCGGACCATCGTAAACGCTTTCTGGTGGAGGTCCGCCTCAAGACCGCGGAGAACGAGCCGGGCAAGGCGCTGGCTCGCGGCACGGGGAGTACCAAGAAGCACGCGGAGCAGGATGCCGCACGGCGCGCCATGGAGCGGCTGACGGCAGCCGGGGCCAAGGCTGGCGCTTCGGCGGCAGGCGTCCACATGGACGCGGAGGAGGAGCAGGAATCGGCACAATGACCACCCCCGAACAAGGGCCCCACCCGGCGCAGCAGGCGTCCTTGCCGCTGCGTCTGCAGTTGCCCAGCTTGCCCGAGGCCTCGGCCTCGCTGCTGCGCACGGTGGTGGTGGCGCTGTTTCTGCTCACCTTTGTGCTGCAACCCTTCCTCATTCCCTCCGAGAGCATGGAACACACCCTGCTGGTGGGTGATTTTCTGCTGGTGAACAAGCAGGTGTATGCGCCGGCCGGCAGGGCAGGCAGCCTCAGCCGCTTCGTCATGCCTTATCGCAAGGTGGCTCGCGGCGATATCGTGGTCTTCCACTTTCCCCAGGACCCGCGGCGTTACCTGGTGAAGCGGGTGGTCGGCATTCCCGGCGACCGGCTGCGTATCGAGGACGGCCGGGTGACGGTGAACGGCGTGGTGCTGGCCGAGCCGTACGCGGCTTTCGAGCCGGCCGCGCCCAATCCTTTCCGCGACAACTTCCCCGCCAAGATCTACACCGATCCGGCGGTCGATCCCACCTGGTGGAAACAGATGCAGAGCCTCATCCACCAGGGCGAACTCGTGGTTCCCCAGGGCGAGTATTTTGTGCTCGGCGACAACCGCAATCACAGCAACGATTCCCGCTGCTGGGGCTTTGTTCCACGCCAGGAGATCGTGGCCCGTCCGCTGTTCATCTACTTCTCTCTCACCCGCCCCTCCACCACCGATGTGCAACAGGCCGCGGATGATAGACTCGGACACGACAGGGAACTGTCGGCAAAGCTCACCGGCTTCGCGCGCTGGAAGCGCATCTTCCGGGTGATTCATTAGCAAGGGTTCTTTCAGTTCCTGGGGCTCGTTGAGTTGCCCACAGAACCTGTACATCGACTCGGTTTTGAGTGAAGAGAATTGGCTGGCAGCTTGGGGCTTTCGCCCCGGCATTGAGGTTCAGGAATTCAGCGGCCTTTAGGTCCTGAGGTGAGCTTTTTGATTCGGAAAAGCATCCCGCAGGGGCTAAAGCCCCCCCACTATCAAGCGCAGTTTGTACTGGGGTTCAAGCCCCGGCCTACCGCAAGAGCATTTCCGCAAAGAGCGACAGGATGACCAAGAAAAAATCGCCGCCGGAGCAGCCAACTCCAGCCCCCGTTGAACAAGTCGTGGAAGAAACCCCCTTTGAAGCGACCGCCAGCATCTGCTCGGTTCTCGTTGTGGGGCTGTTTATCCTTTGGTTTCTGGCGCAGAACTTCGTGATTCCCTCCGGGTCGATGGAAAACACGCTGCTGGTGGGCGACCACCTGCTGGTGGATCGCATTACCCTGGCCCCACCGGCAAAGTGGATGCCGCTGGTTCACTACCGGGAACCCCGACGCGGCGATATCGTGGTCTTTCTCAAGCCCGGCGAGCCGGACATGTTTCTGGTGAAGCGGCTGGTGGGTGTGCCCGGCGACCATATTCACCTGCGCAATGGCATTGTGATTCTGAATGGCGTGGCCCAGAACCAGCCGCACGCCCAACCGACAACGCTGGACAACCATCAGGACTTTCTGGACGGGTTTCCCTCGGTGCCCCCTTCGCCCGTTATTGGCGCCACCGAAACCTGGTCGGTGGAATTTCCCAGCCACATCGAGAACGGTGACCTGGTGGTTCCTCCCGGCAAGTACTTCATGATGGGCGACAACCGGCACAACAGCCTGGATTCACGCTACTGGGGGTTTGTTCCCAGGGCGAATATCGTGGGCCGGCCGTTATTCAACTACTGGTCGTTCAAGACTTCCGAGGACCAGTACGAGCAGACGGGGATCGGCAGCAGCCTGGCCTGGATGGGCCATGTAGTGTTGCACTTCTTTACTGAAACGCGCTGGAATCGGACGTTCCACGTGGTGCGTTGAACTACAGTTGTCAGTGGTCAGTGATCAGTTGTCAGTGAATGGCAGGATCACTGAAAACTCACCACTGAAAACTGACCACTGATCACTGATAAAACTATGACGGAAGACGTGCAAGGCCGGCAACACAAGCGCAAGCGGCTTTGGCAGGCCCTGGCGGTGCTGGCGGCCATCCTGGCGGTGTTGATTGTGCCCCCGCTGGTGAGCCTCAGCCATTACAAGAGCCAGATTACCCGCCTGATGGCTGCCTCCCTGGGCAGGCCCGTGCGCCTTTCCTCGGTGGAGATGCACCTGTTGCCGCGGCCGGCCTTTGTGCTGAGCGACCTCACCGTGCAGGAAGATCCGGCCTTCGGCGCCGAACCCATTCTCCATGCCAACACGGTTACCGCATACATCCGCCTGCTTTCCCTGTGGCGCGGCCGGCTGGAGATTGGCACGGTCAGCGTGGACGATGCCAGCCTCAACGTGGTGCGCACCCCGGCGGGCCAATGGAATTTGGATAGCCTGTTCCGCACCCCTGCGGTACAGGGCGAGGGGGCTGCCGGTGCGCGCCCGCGCAGGCCGCTACCCTACCTGGAAGCCACCAACTCCCGCATCAACATCAAGAACGGCACGGAAAAGCTGCCCTTTTCGCTGGTCGACACCGAATTCTCCTTCTGGCAGGAGAACCCCGGCGAGTGGCGCATCCGGCTGCGCGGCCAGCCCGCCCGCACCGATGTGAGCCTGGATCTGGCCGATACCGGCGTGGTGCGGCTGGAAGCCAGCGTGCACCGCGCGCCGCAACTGCGGCAGATGCCCGTGCACCTCGACCTGGAGTGGCGCGAGGCGCAACTGGGCCAGCTGAGCCGCCTCATTATCGGCTCCGATCCCGGCTGGCGCGGCGACCTTACCGGCGAACTGCATCTGGACGGCACTGCCGAAGCGGCGCAGGTGAAGACCCGGCTGCGCGCCACCGGCGTTCACCGCGCCGAGTTCACCCCGGCATCGCCCATGGATTTCGATGCCCGGTGCAGCTTTGACTATCGCCATTCCATTCGCTCGATAGAGAATCTGGCCTGCGACTCTCCCCTCGGCGACGGAAGCATTCATCTGGTCGGCGGCCTGCCGGGTGCGGGCGCGGGAAGGCACATTTCGGTCGAGCTGGACAAGATTCCGGTAGCGGCCGGCCTGGACGCCCTGCGCACCGTGCGCAGCGACTTTGGCCCCGGCCTGGAGGCCAAGGGCACGATCAGCGGCAAGATCACTTACGCCGAAGGCGCCGCGCAGAATATTGCCGAAGAAAAGCCATCCGGAGCAGTGAAGCCAGGCGCTGCGAAATCCGGGCCTGCCCATTCCGCAAAGCCCCACCCGGCCGTGCCGGGGCCGCTTACGGGCAGCTTTCTGGTGGAAGGCTTTCAACTGAGCGGAGACGGGCTCAGTGCCCCCATCCAGATTTCCAAGCTGGCGCTGGAACCGGAGAGCGGCCAGCAGCCGGAACAGCCTGTGGCACTGGTGGCTACCGCCGCCATCCCTGCCGGCGGGGTCGGCCCGCTTACGCTGACTGCCCGGCTAGCGCTCTCAGGCTACCAATTCGCGGCGCACGGCCAGATTTCCATCGCCCGGGCAAGGGAACTGGCACATTTGGCCGGCATGGCCGACGCGGCGGCACTGGATGCGCTGGCCGGCGATGCCGCCGTTGTGGACCTGAACGCCGAGGGCCCATGGCTGGCAGTCCAGAGAATTCCCTTCAGCAGAGCTCTGCCCGCCGCCGCCGTTCCGGAAGCGACCTCCCCGCAGGTTGCCCTTGCCGACCGGCTGAACGGAACCGTGACCTTGCACAATGCCAACTGGAAGGCCGATTACCTGGCCAACCATGTGCAGATTGCCGAGGCCACCATGCACCTGGACAATGGTTCGATCCGCTGGGACCCGGTGGTTTTCTCTTACGGACCGGTGAAGGGAACCGCGAGTCTCGATCTGCCCGCAAACTGCGAAGCGCCCCAGCCGTGCCTGCCCAAATTCCAGGTGGAGTTCGGCTCGCTGGACGTCGACGCGTTGCAGGCGGCAGCTCTGGGAGCGCATGAGCGCGGAACAATGCTCTCCACGCTGATTGCCCGGCTGCATCCCGCCACCGCGCCGGCCTGGCCGCAACTGGAAGGAACGGTCAAGGCTGACTCGCTTACCCTGGGCCCGGTCACGCTGCACGAAGCCACGGCCACCCTGCGCATCAAGCCAACCGGGGCAGAGATCACCGGTCTCGATGCCGGCCTGCTGGGCGGCCGCGTGCATGGAAGCGGCACGTTGCGCACTCCGGCAAGCGATCAGGACAAGCCTGCCTACACGCTGGAGGGACAGTTTGAAAAACTCAGCCCCGCGGCGGTGGGCCAATTGCTGGGAGAACGCTGGTCGGGCGGCGACTTCGAGGCGAACGGCAAGGTCGACCTCTCGGGCTACGCCGAGAAGGACCTGATGGCCTCGGCCAAAGGCACTTTGCACCTGGAGTGGCGGCATGGTGCCGTGAGTGCCGCTGTCAGTGCACAGGTTCCCCAGGCGCTGGCGCGCTTTGATCGCTGGGCGGCCGACGCGGAGATCGCCGGCGGTGCGGTCACGCTGAAGCAGAACCAGGTGCAGCGCGGCGCCCGCAAGGCTGCCGTCGAGGCAGCGGTGGCCTTCGCCGCTTCGCCCAAGGTGGTGTTTGCCGCGCCCAAGGAAGCCAAGGCGAAACGGTAGTCGTTCCCACCTTTTCCCGCCGAGGATCGTGCCATCCCACCATGGCGACAAGAGAAATGCGTCGCCAGGGTGGGGCGCGCAGGCTCTTGGGCTACTCCTGAGACTCCCCGAAAGCGGCTCCCGCTACAATGGAACCATGTCACTCTCTGTTGCTCCTTCCCCCGTCGAGATTCGCTGCAAGGGTGTTCTGTTCGACATGGACGGTATTCTCATCTCCTCGCTGGGCTCGGTGGAGCGCTGCTGGACCATCTGGGCCAATATGCGCGGCATCGACCCGGAGTACGCCTGCCGCGTGGCCCACGGCTGCCGCAGCATCGATACCGTCGCCTTGCTGCGTCCGGATCTGGACGCACAGGCGGAGAACGACTTCATCGAAAATATGGAAATCGAAGATACAGAAGGGATTATCCTTCTGCCGGGCGTGCTGGACCTGCTCAAAGCGCTGCCGCCCGATCGCTGGACGGTGGTCACCAGCGCCACCGACCGGCTGGCGCGGGTGCGTCTGGCTGCGGGCGGCGTTCCGGTGCCGGAACGCCTCATCACGGCGGAATGCGTGACCGAGGGCAAGCCCCATCCAGCGCCCTATCTTGCTGGTGCGGCTTTACTTGGCTTTGCCCCGGAGGACTGCGTGGTCTTCGAGGATGCGGCTTCAGGCGCTAAGGCCGGCCGCGCGGCGGGCTGCACGGTGGTGGCCACCACCTTCTCGCATTCCAGCGAATCGCTTGCTGCCGCCAACTACCTGATCGAAGACGTGACCGGCGTCCAAGTCAGAGCCCTCGCGGCAAACCAGGGCCTGGCTCTCACCTTGACCCCGCTGCCGGAATAATGAACGCCATCGAAGCTCAACAGCCCGTGGTGAAAGTCAGGTTTTGAAAGGGCACGGGTTCAGCCGTGCCGTAAATGGCTGATAGGAAACGACGGGCTTTAGCCCCTGAGGGATGGTTCTTGCCATTTCCAACTTTCACCACACGCTGTTAGGTGTGGCGGCCCAGAGGTTTGTTGCTTAAGCCCGGCGATGGAAATGCAGATCCTTCGGCTCGCTGTTCTAGAGATACAAGGATGACAGCGTTTTTATGGAACCAACTTCAGCGACAGGCCCTAATAGACGAGGGAAATGGCCGGCTTGCCCGCCAGCCTCTGGCTGATGTGCCGGCCCAGCACCTCGACAAAGCTGCCATTCACGCCTGGGGAGCCGTTGAGCAGAACCACGGCCGCATAGTCTCCCTTGGGATTGAAAAAGGCATAGGAGCTGTAGGCAGCGGTTGCGCCATTGTGCCAGTAGTTTCCGGTGTCCCTTTGATACAGCCAGCCAAGCGCGATCTGCATCTCTGGCGCCACCTCCGTTTGCGGCTGAAGGGACTGGCGGAGAGCGGCGGCAAGCGTGGCTGCACCCGCTGAGCCGGCCGCAGGCTTAAGGTTCTCCGGATGCAGGCTTGCTTCCAGATAGACAAGCAAGTCTGCGGCGGTTGAGCGGAGGGATATGGCTCCAGCCAGGGCGTCCGCATCCCAGGCTTTGGCCGGGCCATGAAACTGGTCGTGACCGGGGAGGAAGCGGAGCTGTTGCTCGGGTGAGAGCGTCAGGACCGTATCTTTCATTCCCAGCGGGCCGGTGATCTCTTCTTTCAGCAGATCGGCGTAGGACGTTCCGGCGCGATTGGCCAACGCCACCCCAAGCAATCCGAAGCCAAGGCTCCCGAAGGGCGACGAGGCAGCCGTCGGGTTGGCCACACCGTGCTTGCCGATATAGGCCAGCAGATCGGCGGCATGGTAATCGGCATAGGGATTGTCGATATTGGCCAGGCTGATGTTGTCGGGCATGGGCGGCAATCCCGAGCGCTGCGTGGCCAGATCCAGAAGCGTGATCTCCGCGCCCTGCGGCCTGGCCACGGTTCCCGGCGGCAGCAGCTCGCGCACCGGCTCATTGAGCCGGACTCTGCCCTGCGCCGCCATCTGCGAGAGCAGCAGGCCGGTGAAGGTCTTGGTGATGGAGCCGATTTCGTAGATGGAATCCGGTTTGGCCGTGCCGTAGCTGAAGACTCGCCGGAGGCCGTGCGCGAAGACGGCAATGGAGACCCCGGTGCCGGTCGCGGGCGCCAATTCGCCGCTCTTGAGAGCCCCGGCCAGATCGCGGTCCAGCACGGATTGCAAGTCGGCTGCCGAGACCGGGGGCAGGGCGGCGTCGTAGGCCGGGGCAGAGCGGGCCTTTTCCGCCGCCAGGGTGGACTGCCGGGCAAAAGTCAGCGGGGTAACGATGTTCTGCGCCCCGGACTTTGTGAGCAGTTTCGCAGTTACCGAACCAGCGAGCGATTTTCCATCCGCCGCGAGCGTTCCGCTCCAATGCACGCCAGCCGTGGGGACATCGAAGGAAAAACCGCCGTCATGGAAGGCAACATTGGTGCATCCCATGTTCATGGTGTAGAGGTCGGGAGTGTCCAAGGTGCAGAACTCGCGGCCGCCTATGTCGCTTTTGACAACGATCTGGATGCGCGTGGCGGTATTGGCAACGGGCATCACTCCCAGCCAGATGCCGTCCACTGGCGAGGGTTTGAGCGCGGGAACAAATTGCTGGCGGACGAAGCTTACAAACCAGGAGCTTCCCTTTTGCGTCCACGTTCCGGAAAGTGAGCCGCCATCCTTGGCGAACTCGCCCATGAATGTGGCATTGACCGAGGGAACGGAAAAGCTCAGGGTCTGGCCGTCGAGATGAACATCGGCACAGGTGAACATCCAGGGTGCGTGTGGGTCCAGATGGTCGAGGGCGCCGCTCAAGGCCCCTGCCGCGTCGATCTTCAAATGCAAGGTCGCCTGCTGAGCGCCAATTTCTCCGGCGTAGTCGCCCGGGATGCCCGGCTTCTGCTGAGCAGCGGCAACAGCCACAAGCGCAACCATTGCCGCAATCGCCGGCAGCATCTTCTTCACTGCGAGACGGCGGAACACCGCCGGAACAGGAATCTGCATCGGGAGCCTGCTCTTTCTGGCTTCTACTCGTCGGCCTCGATGCGGCGGCCGTGGGCCTCCTGCAAGGGCCGCGAGTTCATCCGGTAGAGGGTGGCGAAGGCGCGCACCTGGTCGCGGCTCACGCTCAGCTCCTGCTCGAAGACAAACCAGCGCACCCCCTCGGTGCAGGGCGGGGTGGTCAGCGATCCCATGAAGGTCCAGTAGCCGCGGTCGGCGGGCAGCAGGCCGCCGGGGTTCACCATCTGGGCGATCTTCTCGTGGGCGCCAGCGCCGGCGGGCAGGTGCTGCCAAAGCGTGGCCAGCGTGGCATTCGGAAAGTCCGGGTCCTCATTCATCCGCACCGCCAGCACGGCCAGCTTGCCGTCGGCGCTCTTGTGCACCAGGTGGACCACCATGTCGGAAAGTTTGCCCTTCACCGCCTCCTCGCTGGGGTGGTGAAAGTGGAACTGCACCAGGTCGTAGCGGACGCCGTTGGCCACAATGTAGCTGCCGGGGTCCACGAGGACCTCAATGGTGTGCCCGTTGTTCTCCACCGTGACCGGCCCGGCAATGTAGTGGAACTCGATGGGCTGCAGCGCCTTGTTCAGGTGGGCGCCGCGGATGTCGATGGGCGACTGCTGGCGGCCCTCCGAGCAGGCCTTGTAGGCCGGGTCCAGCTTGCCCCAGCGCAGCGGCAGGGTTTTGCCCTCATAGCTCCAGGGTGCGGTGGTTTGTGCGGCAGCCAGGGTGGCCATGCCCAGCACGAGCGCGGCAAATACGGGAAAACGCATCGGTAACTCCTTGATGAAAAGACGCTCAGACGCTCTGGAGAATTCTAAGTCATGGACGCGCGCGCGGGAAAAAGGAATGGGACCCATCGGGGGATGGGTCCCATTTTCATTGCTGCGGTTTGCGGGGTTTCGTTTACTTGACTGCGGCCTTCAGACCCGCCTGCTCGGCCAGGGCGGCTGCCTTGTCCGTGGCTTCCCAGGTGAATTCCGGCTCGGTGCGGCCAAAGTGGCCGTAGGCGGCGGTCTTCTGGTAGATGGGGCGGCGAAGGTTCAGGCTCTCGATAATGCCCTTGGGGGTGAGAGCAAAGTTCTTGCGCACCAGTTCGGTCAGCTTGGCTTCGCCCACCTTGCCGGTGCCGAAGGTGTCGATGCGCACGCTGACCGGCTCGGCCACGCCGATGGCGTAGGCAAGCTGGACTTCAGCGCGCTCGGCCAGGCCCGAGGCCACAATGTTCTTGGCGATGTAGCGAGCCATATAAGCAGCCGAGCGGTCGACCTTCGTCGGGTCCTTGCCGCTGAAGGCGCCGCCGCCGTGCCGGCCCATGCCGCCGTAGGTATCCACGATGATCTTGCGGCCGGTCAGGCCGGTGTCGCCCATGGGGCCGCCGATGACGAAGCGCCCAGTGGGATTGATGTGGTACTTGGTATGCTCGTCGAGCCATGCGGCCGGCAGCACTGCCTGGATGACGTACTTGAGGATGTCGGCGTGCAGCTCCTCGTTGGAGACGCTCTCGGAGTGCTGGCTGCTGATGACCACGGCGTCGATGCGCGCGGGCTTGCCGTTCTCGTCGTACTCCACCGTAACCTGGCTCTTGCCGTCGGGGCGCAGGTAGGGCAGCTTGCCGCTCTTGCGCACGGCGGTCAACTGGCGGCAGAGCTTGTGGGCCAGGGAGATGGGAGCGGGCATCAGCTCGGGGGTCTCGTTGCTGGCGTAGCCGAACATCATGCCCTGGTCGCCGGCGCCGCCGGTGTCCACCCCCTGGGCGATGTCGCCGGACTGCTTGTTGATGGTCGAGATGACCGCGCAGGTGTTGGAGTCGAAGCCGTAGAGGGCGTTGTCGTAGCCGATGGAAGCCACCACACCGCGCACCAGGCTCTGGAAGTCGACGTAGGCCTTGGTGGTGATTTCGCCGGCGATGACTACCAGGCCGGTGGCCGTCAGCGTTTCGGCCGCGACGCGGCTGTAGGGATCCTGCTCGAGGCATGCGTCCAGGATGGCGTCGGAGACCTGATCGGCAATCTTGTCCGGATGGCCTTCGGTGACAGACTCAGAGGTAAACAAGAAACGGTCGCTCAATGTGAAACTCCTCCCATTGCAGGGAATTCAATTTGGGCCGTCTGCCGCGAGGACCGATTCATGCTGGATCACCGCCGCGGGGAGCTAGATTCTTTCCCGCATCGGACCCACTCTCGCACCAGACACGCCAGCACCGTCAGGCTTGCGCCTTGGGATGCATGGAACCATGGTAATTGCGACAGGCGGGCGGCGGCAAAGACTCGCAGTGAACGGGGAGGATTCCGCACTCAAGGGCGCACTTTGCCGGTTGAACTGGCCTGGCCGGTCGCAATGAGAGAACGCAAGCAGCCGGAAGGCTGCTGGAATCAGCGGTTGATCCAGTCGATGGCGCGAACAAAGAGGGCGTGGATGGGCGACCAGACGGCATGTGCGGCAGCGGAGATTTGCTCCATGGGCAGCAGGGTAGACCACCATCCGGCGCGGATACCGAGGTAGCGCACTGTTACGTAGCCGCCCGCGGCCACCACCAGCAACAGCAGGATGGCGCCAACCCAGCGCAGGCGGATTTCCACCGCGTCGCGATGCAGCATGCGGGCTTTGCCCACATTGGAGGCGAAAGCCATCCAACTGCGGTCGTCGTCGATCACCTCGCCGGAGGCCACATAGGCGCGCAGAAAGCGCTCCGTCCAGTCTCCCTGGTCCAGGCCCAACGCTCCCGCGTAGCCGCGCACGATGCCTTTGTTCAGGATGCCGCCGGGAAGCAGGCGAAACTTCTCCTGCTCCAGCGCGACCAGGTGGCGTTGGCTGATCTTGGTGATCGCGGTTATCTGATCCAGCGCGATGCCGCGGGACAACCGCTCCATGCGCAGGTCTTCTCCAAAGCTTCCCATCATCAACCAATAAAGAAGTGAGGAATCCCGCCAGGGATTTCCACACTCACAATAAACCGTGGTCCGTCTTCCGTCAAAGCAATTTGCCGGTTTTTCCTTTCTTTTGTTCTACCTGGGATAACCGGAAGGGAACCTCCCGTATTGACCAACTATTCAACCTCCGCGCCGCCCCGCGGGATGAGCCGCAGGGGCGCTTCCCTCTGCTGCCGGGAAGCGCCGAAGCCGGGTCCGGCTGCCGCTTTCACCACCCCAGGCTGTTACCCTGAAGAGGAGGGTCTTCCGTTCTGCTTCGGCCCTCGGAGCCATGCCAGGAATGAATAAGCTCATCTTCGCCAATCTGCTGCACCGCCCGCTGCGCTCCATCGTCAGCGTTTTTGCGGTGGCCATAGAAGTCGTCATGATGCTCAGCATCATCGCCATCATGATGGGGCAGCTCACCGGCCAGAAGCGGATGAACAACGGAATCGGCGCCGACCTGACGGTCCGCCCCGGCAATGCTACCTTTCTCAACGGGGTCAGCGGCGCGCCCATCTCCGCCCAGCTGTCCACGGTGCTGGCCAAACTGCCGCACGTCACCGTGGCCTCCCCGGTGATTACCAACATTTCGATGAGCGATGGGCTGGAGGTTCTTTGGGGCATCGATTACCCCACCTACAGCCAGTTGAGTCCCTTCATCTATCAGGCGGGCGGGCCCATGCAGCGGCCGGACGACGTGATCGTGGACGACGTCTATGCCAGCACCGGCAACGGGCACCACGTGGGCGATACGATCACCATCCTCAAACACCCCTTCCGCATCACCGGTATCTTCGATCATGGCAAGGGCGGGCGCAAGCTGATCTCGATTGCCGCGCTGGGTGAGCTGCTCGGCTCCGACGGCAAGGCCTCGGCCTTCTACCTCAAGGTCGACCGGCCGGAAAACATCAACAAAGTCATCGACGAGATTCACGCTACCCGCGGCCTGGAAAACTACCAGGTCATGACCATGGACGAGTGGTACTCGCTTTTGACGCCGGATCGCATTCCGGCGCTGAACACCGCCATGCGCGTGGTGGTCGGCATCGCTGTCATCATCGGCTTCCTGGTCATCTTCCAGTCCATGTACACCTCGGTGCTGGAGCGTACCCGCGAGATCGGCATCCTCAAGTCGATGGGCGCCTCCAAGACGACCATCGTGACCGTGGTGCTGCGCGAGACCGCGGTGCTGGCGGTCGCCGGCGTGCTGGTGGGCGTGGCGCTGTCGTATGCAGTGAAGGCATTCCTGGGGCAGAGATTTCCCACGCTCTATCTGGACATGAGCATGGCCTGGGTCTTCAAAGGTGCGGCCATTGCCTTTGTCGGTTCGGTGTGCGGCGCGCTCTATCCCGCCTGGATGGCCTCGCGCAAAGATCCCATCGACGCGCTGGCGTACGAGTAGGCATTTCTCGCAACAAGCTGCCCATGAGACGATACGAATCCCAGGTCTGAGAATCCAGACCTGGGGCGCCCGGTCTTCTCACGCCTTTGCGCGGATTTACTCCTCGCGCAGCAGGATCAACGGATCGACCGACAGCGCGCGTTGTGCGGGAATCCAGGTTGCCACGAGCCCCAGCAGCAGCATGGCCAGAACCACCCCAACCAAAACCAGCGGATCGCGCGGAGTGGCCTGATACACAATGAAGGCCAGCACCCTGCTCGCCAATATCCCCAGCGCCAATCCCGCCGCCGAACCAAACGCCAGCAGCTTCAGCGGCCGTCCCAACGCCGCCTGCAACACTTCCCGGCGCTGCGCCCCAAGCGCGATGCGGATTCCCAGTTCCCGCATCCGCCTGCTCACCGCGTACGCCGCCATGCCAAAAATGCCGGTAATGGCCAGCATCGCGCCCATCCCGCCCAGCACGCCCAGCGCCACCGTGGCCACATGCGGAGCAAACAGAGTTCCGCCCATTTCCTCGCTCCAGGTTTTGATGTCGAAAGGCAGCCCCGCATCCAGATCCCGCAGCGCGCTCCTGATGGCGGGCGCAAGTTGCTGCGGATCGCGGTCGGAGCGCACCACCAGGGTTGTCCAGTTGGAGTTCGCTTGCAGGAAAGGGAGAAACATGGCTGGCTGTGGATTCTCGGTGAGGCTGAGATATTTTCCGTCTTCCGCAATACCCACCACTTGAATGCGCGTTCCATCCGCCAGCTTGAAATAACCGCCCAATGCACTGCTTACCGAGCCCAGGACCTTGCGCGCAAATTCCCGGTTGATCACGGCCACCCGAGGCGCATTTTTGTCGTCATGCCAGGTGACCGCCCTGCCAGACAGCAAGGCAGTGCCCGCCGCGTGGAAGTATTCGGGAGAAATGGAGTATGTGATTGAAGTGGCAGCGACATTCGAGGGCCTCATATCCGTTGTTCTGTCGGAATAGACATTCCAGTTCTCCACGGCCGTACTTAATGGCGGGTAATTGACCAGTCCAACGGACTGGACCCCAGGAATCGCCTCCACGGCTTCGATCATGCGTCTTTGCATCGCGGGCACGCGGTCGCCGCTGTATCCGGCCATGCTCAGAACCGTATTTACCAGCATCGCGTTCCTCGGTTCAAAACCGAAATGGCCTTGCAGCGAGCGCGCCATCCCTCGCACGGCCACCAGCGAGGAAGTCACCAGCACGGCACAGATGGCAATCTGCGCCACCAGCAGGAAGTCTCGCACCGTTATCCGGCGCCCGACCCTGCCCGTCGATCCCGTCTTCACCACCTCATATGGATTGGTGCGCAACACCTGCCTCACCGGGACCGCGCCAAAAAGGAATCCACTCGCCAAACTCAACAGCAAAGCGACCAGATACACATGGATGTCAGGGCTCACCGGCACATGGATGCAGGTAAACTGCGGAACTGGCCGCCACGCGCTGAACTCCCGCAACAGCGCGATGCTCCCCAACAGCCCGGCTGTGCCTCCGAGCAGTGAAATCGCAACGGCTTCGGTAAATACCTGCCGCAAAACGCGCATGCGGCTCGATCCGAGGGCCATCCGCAAAGCAACCTCCCGGGAACGGTCGGTAGCGCGCGCGGCGAACAGGCTGCCCAGGTTGGCGCACGCGGCCAACAGAATCAACCCCGCCAACAGCATCAACCCGCTGAGAAACGCTCGCGCCGGACGGCCAAGAAAGTCGCCCAGAAGCCCCGGCCGCGTCAAGGTGAAGGTCATTTGCCCATCGTCCTTGGGGTAGTTCTCTTCCAGATACGAGCCGGTGGAGTTCAAATCGGCAACTGCCTGTGCCGGAGTGACTCCCGCCTTGAGATGCCCCAACGCCATCAAAATGCCGCGATGCCCGCGGTCGTTCAGGGCATTCAACCCGTCCACCTGCTCCATGTTCACCATCGGCATGAAGAGATCGGGAGAGAAGAACAGCAAAGTTCCCTGAAACTCAGGCGGCGCTACGCCCAGGATGGTAAAGGGATGCTTGTTCAACTGCACAACCCGGCCCACCACGCCGCGATCGTCCTGAAAGTGGCTGTGCCAATAGGCGTACGCGAGCACGATAAAGGGGGCGCTGTTCGCGCCGTGTTCATCGGAGCCGTGGAAGAATCGGCCCAGATACGGCTGAATGCCCAATGCGTCGAAGTAGTTCCCGCTGGTTTCATAGAGCCAGACGCTGGACGGATCCTGGCCCGTGTCCAGCCCGGCCTTCGACAACGTAAACGCCGCCAGGCCATCGAAGCTGCGGTTGCGGTCGCGCAGATCCCGGTAGTCGGGATACGACTCCCATGCGGACCGGTCGCTGCCGTGCTCGATGCCGTAGAGACTCTCCGCCTGAGGCACATTCTGCGGGTGCAGGATCAGTGCATTCAATACCGCAAATACCACGGCGTTGGCGCCAATCGCCAGGGCCAGGGTCAGCACGGCGGCAAGGGTGAATCCGGGCGATTTGCGCAACTGGCGAAGAGTGAATCGCAGGTCCTGCAGCAGGATGCTCATGATCGGCCTCCGGAGGACTATGGGGCAACTGGGAAGAGTAGAGCAATCCGATTGCCAAAATGTCGAGGATGCAACCTTATGAGATCAAAGCCGCTTGCGCAACGCCTCAGACGCCTGGGAGACGCATGGGATGTTCACTTTCGTCGCCCGCTGTCCGCTAACGGACAGGGATAACGGCCTTCGCGGGAATCCGAAGGCACGCGGGCGCCCGAGGTCTGGCCCACCCGCCAGAAAGGTCTGCAACAGAAAGAGGTGCGGCATTCACTCCTGCCGCGCCCTTCTGGGCATGGAGGAATCCGTCTCAGTCGACCAGCTTTTCAATCCCGTCCATGTCGAAGCGGGCAGAGCAGCCGGGAAGGTCGAAAGCGAGGGCTTCCAGCGGTTCCAGCCGCCCCGCAGCATACCGGTACCTTGGTCCGTCCGGGTCGATGACCAGGATGGTCCGAATTCCCATTCGCTCATACCTGCCGCACTTGGCCATGACGCGCTTGAGGGCGTCGGCCGGAGAAAGAACCTCGAATACGGCGACAGGGGGGAAGGTGACGATCTGCTCGACGGGCCGGTTGCGGTCCAACAGCGTCACATCGGGAACCAGGAAGCAACTCGGCGCAACCTGTACCCTGAGCTCGGGCCGGACGCGAATCTGGCCTGTCTGCGCCTGTTGCTGGAACCATGCGCAAATCGCATTCTGCCAAGCAGAATGATCGTTCTCTCCCACGGCGCGCTCCTCGATCTGGCCATCGACGTACTCGGCGTCGGGCGCGAAGGAGCTCGAAAGGTATTCTTCAACGGTGACATAGTTCATCGCTGCTGCCATGGCTCCTCCTTTGGGAGATATCTTACTCTCAACCCATCGGCAGGCGACCCAGGTCTCAATCTGCTGCCTACATTGGGTGCCCAGGTCTGGCTTTGAGACTCGGGCTGCCCGCCTATGGTCTGAGAGTATGGTGTCGGTCGATGCGCCCGCCTCGAAAGAAGCGGTGATGCACCATGCTTTGGGCAAGCACGAAAACGGCGACTGCCAATCCGATCAGAAACAGGACCTTTCCAAATTCGAACCAGGGCGACTTTTCTCGCGGGGGAACTGTCTTATTCGAATTGGTTGTCATCTGATATCCCTACCCGCCGAGTGAGGCGGCTTCCATGATACCGCCATTCATGCGAATCGTGATTTTGGCAGGCGGTCCACATCCCAGGGCATCCAGTTTCAACGATCCCCAGATCTGGGTCATCTCGCCTCGCCCCGGTTCGAAGACTACTTCTTGTCCAGCGCGTACTCCATCGACCAGATGGCCCCTGGCCGCATGTACATGCTGGCGCGGAAGAGGCCGTGGATGTCGTAGGCCTCGGGGGTGCGGAAGAAGTAGCCGCGGTCGCGCCACACCACGTTGTTGACGCCCTTGGCGGTGGCGAAGCCCTCGCTGGTAAGCCCCTCGGCGATCATGTGGCTGGCCACTCCGAAGGTCGTGCCAGTCCATACCTCTTCGATCTGGCCGTTGGTGTGCAGTTGCGTTCCGTCGGTGCCTATGCCGTTTACCGCGCCCATCTCGCCCTTGGCGAAGCGGCGCACGTTGGTGTCGTAGACCTTGCGCAGCGCGGCGACGCGCATGGCCTTGGGCACCAGGTCGCCCAGCCCGGTGAGGTCGGCGTACCACTGGCCGGCCAACTGCTCGGCCATGACCGCGTTGGCGTCGTCGCCCCGGACGGCGTAGCGGAAGTAGGTGCCGGTCCACAGCTTCTTCACATAGGCGTGGGCAGCGCGCTCTTCCAGCGCATCGTACACCGCGGCCGTGGCCGGTTCGCCCAGCTTCTCGGCCATGCGCGCCGTGGCCCTGAGCGCGGCCAGATAAAGGCCGCCGGAGTAGGCGCTCTCGCCGCTGGCGATCCACTCGTCGTAGGTCTGGTCGGGGAAGCCGCCGTTCTCGATCAGTCCGTCGCCGTCGGTGTCGTACTGCTTCAGATGCTCCATCGCCTGTTTGACAGCGCTCCAGCTGTACCGCAGGAAGGTGTCGTCCTTGCCGCCGGTCAGCGCGTAGTCGCGCCAGACCATCAGCACATACTTCGAGTTCAGGTCGCGCCAGTTAGAGACATCCTGGTAGTTGTACTGGTTGGGATTGACCAGCGGGTCCTCGCCGGGAGCGCCCAGGTCGTGCGGGGCCGCGCCGGGCGTCTTGCGCGTGTACTCCACCATTCGATGGTCGCGGATGCTCTTCCATCCCCAGATGTACTTTTGCGGATCGGACTCGGGAATGGTGTCGGTGTACTCCCGCATCTCCTGCTTCTCAATCTGCGGCCAGAAGCGCAGCAGCCCCCACGATCCGTAGAAGCGTACGTCCAGGCTGCCATAGAAGGGATAGTCGAAGCACTCCAGGTAGGTGAAGCTGTCGTGGTCTCTGGCGGAGGGGTGGTTGGGATTGCCCAGTCCGTCGCGTTCGTGGCCCCAGATTGTGCCTCCATCGGCCAGGTCGTAGAGTTCGTTGAACAGTTCGGCACGGTACCACTGCGGCTTGCGCTCGTCCGTGACGAGCGGCTTTTGCCAGGCGTCGATGGCCTGGCTCCACTCCTGCTGATGTTCCAGGGCGGTGCGGGCCATAGCAAAGGCGTGGGTTCCCTCGGCGCCGAAGAAATGGGTGTAGTGGCGGAGCCACTTGCGCCCGCCGCCGAATTGAACCACCGGCAAATCCCAACTGAGCGCCATGGGCACCAGGCGCGTCTCATGCGGCGCCAGGGTAAAGCGCACGGCAAAGGCGCCGGCCAGAGGGTCGCCGCTGGAAGCCACCGGCTGGGCCACATCGGGCAGGCGGCCATCCCTGGAAAAAGGATTCCAGACCTCCGACCCATCGCCGTTTGCGGAATAGGCGCCCAGATAGCTGACTTCCGCGCCGTCGCCGGGCTGGGTGGCAATGGCGAACTGTCCGTCCCACTCCTCAGTGACCGGGCCCTGGCGCAGGCGGTCGAAGACGATGCCGCTGATCGGTCCCTTGCCGGGCCCGTTGTCTGCCTTTTCCGTCACAAAGCGGTTCACGTTCTGCTGGTTCAGCGCGCCGTCGAAGTTGTGCGAGGTGTCGCGGAACCAGCCCACCATGTTGGTCCAGGAGAACAGGATGGACACGGTGACCGGCTTGTTCGAGGGATTCTCCGCGGTCCAGCGGTAGACGGCCACCGGATAGCTGGTCTCCTTGTAGTTGTCCGGCAGGATGGGCGAGAACTGCTCCACGGTGAGCTTCACCGGCAGGGCCTTGGTTCCGTAAGCGAACCAGCTCTTGGGATAGAGCGCGGCGTACTCGCCGTCGCCGGCCGGGTAGTTCCAGTTCCAATTGCTCAACGATCCGTTCTGCGGCCGGCCCACGGCCAGGGCCATGGAGACAGGCGCTCCGCCCTCCGGCTGCGCGAAGACGGCGAACTGGTTGGCGGGCACATCCTGATACTTGTGGGCGCCAACCTTCACATGCCAGCGCTCGAAGCGGCCGCGATCGCTGCGCGAGAAGGTCCCTGCGCCAAAGCCGCCCACCGGCGCACCCTGCCAGTAGCCGTCTTCGATCAGGGTGTAGCCGAGGTCCGGCCGGGGGCTGCCGGGATTGGGGGGGGGAGTTCCGATGGGAATGCGCCAGGCCGCGGCGGGGATCGCACTCTGGCCGAGAGCCATCGAGGCGCCCGCCGCTAAAACGGTTAACGTGTAGATAAAACGTTTGATCAGGGCCTCCATAGGTCTGCTGCCCGCCTGGCCTGCGGCCTTCAACATCATACAGACGGCGCTCGCTGCCGCGCAAAACGCTTTTGCCCCTTCCCGCTCGCTGTCAAGCGCGGATGCACTCCCTTCATGCCAAAGGGAAGAGTCCGAAGGCCCTTGCTTTCCTTTTCTCCCGTGACCGATTGCGTCTGCAAAGGACCGCCTTGCGAACACATGCCCAGCCCCGGAAGAGCGCCCGAGGCGCGGTATACTTGGGCAATCTACTCCGAGGCGTCCTTATCTTATTCTTCCGCAGACTAGCGACGACGGGGAAGTACGCCTGTGCCCGCTTCATCGCGGGATTCTTTTGTGGGGACTAGCAATTGAAGATTTCGTCCAAGCGCTTGTGCTACGCCGTCTGGCTGCTCCTGATTGCGGGCTTCGCGCTGCTGCACGCGCTGCATTTGACCGCCGATTTTCCCAACCACACACCCTGGTTCTCTGACTGGGCCAAGTACACCGATGAGGGCTGGTACGGGAATGCGGCTATTCGCGCGCATCTGACCGGCCACTGGTATGTGCCGGGGGACTTCAATCCCGCCCCGGCGGTTCCGGTGTGGCCGCTGCTGGAGTGGGTGCTGTTCTTCTTTACCGGGGTCACCGTGCAGGCCGCGCGCGGGCTGGCGGTCGGCTTCTTCTTTGCCAATCTGGCGTTGAGCTACCTGCTGCTCAGGACGCGCGGCCCGCGCTGGATGGCGCTGCTGGGCCTGACCCTGGTGGTGACCAGTCCTTTCCTCTACTGCTTCAGCCGTCTGGCCATTCTGGAGCCCATGCTGATCGCGTTGACGCTGGGCGCCTTGAACCTGGCCGTCCGGCTGCCCAGGATGCGCCGGCCGCTGCTGGCTTCCGTCTCCATCGGCCTGCTCTATACCCTGATGATGCTCACCAAGACCACCGCCGTTTTCCTGTTGCCGGCTTTGGGCTGGGCCATGCTACTGCCGTTGTGGCAAAACAGAAAGCTGTTTGTGCGTTGTGCCCTGGCCGCCGCGGGCGCCTTTGCCGCCAGCTTCGGCCTGTGGATGGCGCTGGTGATCCACTTCCACCTGTTCCGCGATTACAAGTACTTGTTCTTCATCAACAAATACGTGAAGCCGAAGGAGTTTTACTGGCCGCTCCTCAGCTTCTGGTGGTCGTTTCACGGCGGGCTGTGGGTGGACCATATCCTTATTCCGCTGGCCGGCCTGCTGCTGCTGGGCGCGGCGGTAGCCTGGTGGAGAGCCGCGGACAGGTCCTCGTCCGCGGGTTGGCTCGATTGGGGCAGGAAGCTGCTGCTGGACCCGGTCTTTGGCGCCTCGGCCTGGGCGGCCGCCGGCTATGTCCTCTTCATGACCTACCAGAACCATCCCCAGCCGCGCTATTTCGCCCTGGTGGCCTTCTTCTGCTTCTTCATGGTGGCTCAGGGGACGGTTGCGCTGTTCGGCCAAACCGAGCCGGCTGGCCAGCCCTGGCTGCGACGGATGGGCTGGGCCGTCCTGGCGTTGGTCGTGGTGGCGGTGGGACTCAATGCTGTCCGTACCGTGGATTACGCGGCTCATCCGGAGTACACGTTTGTCAGCGCGGCCAGCCAGCTCACTCAATATATTGATGAGCACCCCAACGGCAAGCGGCTGCTGGTTTCCATCAGTGGCGACCAGATCGCCCTGGTCACCCACTTGCCCGCGCTGTGCGACGATTTCGGCACTCCCAGCCGCCGCTTTCCCGATCTGGCTTCCAAGCTCGCCTTTTACAAGCCGGGCTGGTATGCCGCCTGGAACGACCTGGACCCCGGCACGCTCGAGGACCTGCACACCCGCTTCACGCTGGAACAGGTGGCCACTTTCCGCGCCTTCGACGACCCGGAACGAAACCGCCTGGTGCTCTTCAAGCTGCATCCGCTGCGCGGCGGCCGGGTCCGCGACGCCAGCCGCCAGGACCTCCAGATCCCGCTTCCCGGCGACCAGATCGAAATCCCGGTCGAGTAGCCGTCGATTGTGCCCGGCGCGCTCTCATGGGGACGGTGCACGGGTTGGACAACCGAGGACAGACACGGCAGGCGGGGAAATGCTAGCCCTGGCCTTTTCCCGGAGTGGTCAGACCAGCCGAGTGCTTTCCCCTTTGAATCTGCGCCCTTGGAGCCTTGTGATTGCAATCACTCGACAGTGTCCAACGCGGGTGATAGGCTTCCGGTGACTTTTCCCCTGTATTCAGAGGGGTCGCGTAAATATGGGACCGTTTTCTGGTCGTAAATCAAACATCGATTTGGGAGGACATGTGACTGCACAGTATTGGGTGTATTTCTTTCTGGCCGTAAGCGGGCTTTCGCTCGTTGTGGCCTTCTTCTTTGCGCGCCAGGTCATCGGTGCTGCGGGCTTGCTGAAGCGTCAGTACAAGACCGTAGCGGCCCTCCTGGGCCTGCTGCTTCCCACACTCGCCAGCGCGCAGGAAAAAGCGGGCGGGGGCGAAGCCAGCCTGGTGCTGCCGGATTTGCGGGCCGTGCATTTCGCGAATTTTTTCGGCTTGAACGGCCATACCCTTCTGGCGATTGGCTTGCTGTTCTGCGCCGCCGGCCTGTTGTTCGGCCTGGTGATCTTTGAGCAGTTGAAGAACCTGCCGGTTCATAAATCGATGCGCGAGATTTCCGAGCTGATCTACGAGACCTGCAAAACCTATCTGGTGACGCAGGGCAAGTTCATTATGTTGCTCTGGGCTTTCATCGCGGTCATCATCGCGCTGTACTTCGGCTGGCTGGCGCCGGTGCCAGGAAAATCGGTTGGGGTTACGCTGCCGATCATTCTGTTGTTCTCGCTCGTCGGCATCGCGGGCAGCTACGGGGTGGCGTGGTTCGGAATTCGCGTGAACACATTTGCGAACTCGCGGACAGCGTTCGCGGGATTGAAGGGCAAACCGTATCCGTGCTTTGCCATTCCGCTGAAGGCGGGCATGAGCGTCGGCATGATGCTGATCTCGGTCGAACTGCTCATCATGCTCTTCATCCTTTTGTTCATTCCCCGCGATTTTGCCGGCCCCTGCTTCATCGGCTTCGCCATTGGCGAATCGTTGGGCGCCGCGGCTCTGCGTATTGCCGGCGGCATCTTCACCAAGATCGCCGACATCGGCTCCGATCTGATGAAGATCGTATTCAAGATCAAGGAAGACGATGCCCGCAACCCGGGCGTCATTGCCGACTGCACGGGCGACAACGCGGGCGACTCGGTTGGCCCCAGCGCCGACGGCTTCGAGACCTACGGCGTCACCGGCGTGGCCTTGATCACCTTCATTCTGCTGGCCGTCAGGACTCCCGACACGCAAGCGCAACTGCTGGTGTGGATCTTCGTCATGCGCGTGGCCATGCTGATCTCCAGCTCAGCCGCCTACTTCCTCAATGGCGCGATCGTCAAGGCGAAATACGCCAACTCCGACGAGATGGACTACGAGGCGCCTTTGACCTCGCTGGTCTGGATCACCTCCATCGTTTCCATCGCCCTGACCTACGTCGTCACCTACCTGATGCTCCCCAATCTCGGCGGCGACCCGACGCTCTGGTGGAAGCTGGCATCCATCATCTCCTGCGGAACCCTGGCAGGCGCGCTTATCCCTGAATTGGTCAAGGTCTTCACTTCAACCAACTCGGCTCACGTGCAGGAAGTGGTCACCTCCGCCAAGGAAGGCGGAGCTTCCCTGGGCATCCTGTCGGGTCTCGTTGCCGGCAATATGTCGGCCTACTGGCTGGGACTTAGCATGGTTGCGCTGATGGGCCTGGGCTATTTCTTCAGTCTGGGCATACCGGATTCATTTAATAATCCGGCGGGAATGATGCTGGCTCCGGCCGTCTTCGCCTTTGGCCTGGTGGCTTTCGGCTTCCTGGGCATGGGACCGGTCACGATTGCGGTCGATTCCTATGGCCCGGTTACCGACAATGCTCAATCCGTCTATGAGCTGTCGCTGATCGAAACCATTCCCGGCATCGAAGCCGAGTTGAAGAAGGACTTCAACTTCGACGCCAAGTTTGAACGCGCCAAATACCTGCTGGAAGCCAACGATGGAGCCGGCAATACCTTCAAGGCTACGGCCAAGCCGGTACTGATCGGCACCGCCGTGGTGGGCGCAACCACCATGACCTTCTCGATCATCATGGCCCTGACCCACGGTCTGACCATCAACGTAGAGAAGCTCTCTCTGCTGCACGCGCCCTTCATGCTGGGGTTGATCTGCGGCGGCGCGGTGATCTTCTGGTTCGCTGGCGCTTCCATGCAGGCGGTTACCACTGGCGCTTACCGCGCGGTCGAGTACATCAAGGCCAACATTCATCTGGAAGGCGCGGAGAAGGCTTCGGTCGAAGACAGCAAGAAGGTGGTCGAGATCTGCACCAAGTACGCGCAGAAGGGGATGTTCAACATCTTCCTCGCCGTCTTCTTCGCGACGCTCTCGTTCGCGTTCATGGAGCCGTTCCTGTTCGTTGGCTATCTGTTCTCGATTGCGATCTTCGGATTGTACGAGGCGATCTTCATGGCCAATGCCGGCGGCGCCTGGGACAATGCGAAGAAAGTCGTAGAGGTCGACCTGAAAATGAAGGGGACGCCTCTGCACGACGCAACCGTAATCGGAGACACCGTTGGCGATCCGTTCAAGGACACTTCGTCGGTGGCCATGAACCCGATCATCAAGTTCACGACGTTGTTCGGCTTGCTTGCGGTCGAGCTAGCCGTGACGCTCACTGCGAGCAATCCGATGCTCACCCACGTGCTGACCGTCGTATTCTTCCTGGTGTCGGCGTTCTTCGTGCGCAGATCGTTCTATGGCATGAGGATTGAAGCCCTCGATGCCAAGGAAAGCAAATGACTCCGGTCTTGTAAATCGAAGAAAGCGCCGCCTGCAAATGGGCGGCGTTTTCTTTGCACAATAAGGTGGAAGCCGCGCATCAAGCTGCCCTGCACCGTCCCCTTTGTGATGGCGCCCTTGTTCCTGCAGCACGCAACTGGTCTCTGACCGCTTGAAGTTGTACCAACTTGGGTGCCCCAGGTCTCGCTTCTGAGACCTGGGAAAGCATGAACTCAAGCTACGAATCATCCGGTCAGAAACCTAGGTCTCTGACCGCTTGAAGTTGTACCAACTTGGGTGCCCCAGGTCCCGATTCTGGGACCTGGGAGAGGATGAATTCAAGGTACGAAATCATCCGGCAAGAGACCTAGAGCCATCTTGACTGGCGGACCAGCAGCACCCACAGCGGCCTCACGCGATCCTGCGTGGGGCCGCTTGGCGTTTGCCAGGGCCAAGCTCGAGGCTGGTGGTCGGATGCTATGATGGCTGGCGCAATCGAAACTTCAATCTAACTCACTTGCCATCGGGATTCGCATTCGCGCATTCCGAGGATAGGACCCATGCGTATTCAGGTGTATACAGGCATAGCGCTGACACTGGTGGTGCTGGCTCTGCCGCTGGCGGGCACGGCTCAGAAATTTCAAGAGCCGACCAAACAAGAGTTGCAGATGACCTCGGACCCCAAGGCTCCGGGAGCGCCGGCTGTTTTTCTCGATCGCGAGGAGACCACCGACAACGGCAATCACTTTATCAGCGAGTATGCCCGCATCAAGGTGCTCACCGAAAAGGGCAGGGAGTGGGCCACGGTTGAGGTCCCTTATTCCGGAGGCGGCGCCCCGCCGCACCTCGAGGGCCGCACCATCCATGCCGACGGTACGGTGATTCCTCTGACCGGCAGCGCCGAGGAACTCCTGGCCGTCAAGAGCCACGGAACCCATTCCAAGGCGCGGGTATTCATTCTTCCCGATGTCACGGTGGGCAGCATCCTCGAGTACCGCTGGACCTTGCCGATGGGCGAAGGCTCGGTCACGGGCGTGACCAACGACCGCCAGGGATTCATGGACTCGGCTCTGGCCAGTTCCATTCCTTTCTGGAACGTCCAGCAGGAGATCTTCGTTCACAAGGAACACTTCTACTTCAACCCTCTCAGCGATCTGGAGAAGAACGTCATTGGTAACCAGGCCATCGCTCAGTACAACTCCGAAGGGGAGCTGGCCAGCTACCTGCTTTACTCGGCACGCTTGCCCGCCGGGGTTCGTGTACAGGTGAGTCCCAAGCCCGACTACGCCCTGGATATTCAGGATGTGCCGCCGATTGCGCATGAGTCCAATGCGCCGCCCGAACAGAGCAGGGTCTATACGGTTAGCTTCTAGTACTCGCCTTATCTCTCCGCCGATGTCTTCTGGACGGGGGAAGGCAAACGGTGGGCAAAGGAGATTGATCGGGCCGCCGAGCCCACCGGGGACCTGAAAGCGGCGGCCGCGCAGATTGTTGCGGGAGCAGCCAGCGACGAGGAGAAGGCGCGCAAGCTCTACGTTGCGGTGCAGGCGCTCGACAATACGGCCTTTGCGCAAGGGCACAGCGAGGCCGAGAAGATGCAGCGAGGCCTAAGAGGCCGCAACGCGCAGCAGGTGTGGAGCGAGAAGAGCGGAACCCGCAACGAGATTGCCACCCTCTACCTGGCGCTGGCTCGCGCCGCCGGCCTTCAAGCCAGCGCCATGAGCGTGGCCGACCGTGGGCAGCGGTTCTTCGACCCCGGCTACCTCTCCCTCGATCAGCTCACGGCAAACTTGGTGCTCTTGCACATCGATGGCAAGGAGATCTTCCTCGATCCTGGCGAGAAGCTCCTGCCGTTCGGCCAGTTGCGCTGGTCGCACCAACTGTGCGGCGGACTGCTGGAGACCGCTGACGGGGTCAGTGACACTGCCGTGACTCCGCCTAACCTGACCAAGGACGCCATCCTTGCCCACGTCGCCGACCTGACCTTGGATGCAAACGACGGGGCCACCGGGACTCTGAAGGTTCTTATGAACGGCCCTGAGGCACTCCACTGGCGCCAGCTCAATCTGACTTCCGGTTCGGAGGAGCTCAAGAAACAGTTCAGTGACTCCCTGCGCGGTCTGCTGCCGCAGGGAATCGCCGCCGAAGTAGCCGGATTCAAGGGTCTCGATACCTCTGAAGGCTACCTTTCCGCCATCGTCACGGTCTCCGGCCAGCTGGGTACTTCCAAAGGCCAGCGGCTGCTGCTTCCCGGCTTCTTCTTTTCCGCGGGTGCTCAGCCGGCGTTTGCCGCGGAAGAGAAGCGCGAGACTCCGGTCGATCTGCACTATGCCGAACAGGCGATCGACGATGTGGTCTACCATTTGCCGGCCGGCTTTACCGTCGAGAGCGCCCCGCAGCCGGCCCAACTGCCATGGCCGGATCACGCGGCCCTGGTGGTCAAGACGGCGCCTGGCCCAGGCGTCATCGACATCAAACACATCTTCGCCCGAGGTTTTGTGCTGCTGGACCCCAAAGAGTATCCGGCACTGCGGGAGTACTACCAGAAGATGGCGGCCAACGACCAGCAGACCCTGGTGCTTGCGCCGGCAGTGACCGCGGCAGGGAACTGAGCGTCTGGCCGTCCGGAGCCGGAGGCCGGGAACCAAAGGCTGGGAGCCAAGGGACCCTCACTGCTCCTGTTAGAGAGGCATCGTGCCATCCCACCCTGGCGACAAAGACAAAGACGTCGCGAGGGTGGGGCACCCGAGGCCTTGAATCTATCCGAAAGACGCGCTATGAGCCGGCAGTTTGAAGCTGGCTCAGGCTTTGCCGCTGCCGGCCCTCGCTGTCGAAGTTGGCCGGAGCCAGCCAGGCTTCAAGGGCCTCCTTGCGGGCGGGCCACTCGCGGTCCAGCATGGAGAACCAGGCGGTGTTGCGGTTCCGGCCCTTCACCACCATGTGCTGGCGGAAGATGCCCTCGAAGGTGAAGCCCAGGCGCTGGGCGGCGCGCCGCGAGGGCAGGTTCTCCGCGTCGCACTTCCACTCATAGCGGCGGTAGCCCAGGTACTCGAAGGCGTGGCTGGCCATCAGGTACATGGCCTCGGTGGCGGCGGTGGTGCGCTGTAATTGCGGCGTCAGCAGGATGTTGCCTACCTCGGCCACCCCCTGCACCGGCTCGATGCGCATGTAGCTGGCGTAGCCGGCTGGCGCTCCCGTCGCTTCCGGCACAAGGGCCAGGAAAACGGCTGCGGTGGCAGCCTCTTTCTCCTCAATTGCCTGCCGCAGACCGGCCTCGGTGGCGTAGGGGCCGTCCGCCAGCCACGTCCATAGCTCGTCGTGCCCGCTCACAGCCTGCCAGAGGGCCGCGGTGTGGCGTTCCGCACTCAACGGCTCCAGCGTCACGTGGCGGCCGCGCAGGGTCACCGGTCCGGGCCGCACGGCGGGCGTCCAGTTGAGCGGCGATGGGGCTGCGGAAGGCATGAGACCAGCCTATCAGCCAGCCTGCACCGGGCGGAGTCTGATTTGGGTCTGGATCTGACAGACAGGGAATTGGCAAAGTTGGCCAATCCTCCTATACTGCGGCTGAGGTGTACCATGCCCACTCGCAATGTCAACCTGACCAAGGAACTGGACCGCTTTGTCGCCTCCAAAGTGGAGGGCGGCCTCTACGCCAATGCCAGTGAGGTGATGCGCGCTGCCCTGCGCCTGCTGGAGAAGCAAGAGCGGGAATACGAGGAGAAGATGGCCGCGCTCCGGGTTGCGATTGCCGAGGGCGATGCCAGCGGCGATGCCGAGGAAGGCGTGTTTGAGAGGCTCTATGCCTATATCGACAAACTAGCCGAAGGGAAGGCTGAGGACATTGCCAAACTACAGTGTAGCTAAGGCCGCTCAGTCCGACCTTCGGGCCATCGCCAGGTACACCGTCGAGAAATGGGGCGTAAATCAGGCCGTCCGATATGCCCGTGGCCTGCAAGACTGCCTCCAGATCCTTGCGGAGAACTCCGAAATGGGCCGAGCGTGCGATGTGATTAGTCCGGGACTTCACCGGCACGAACAAGGGAAGCATGTGGTGTTTTACCGATTAAGGCCGGGCGGAATCCGCATCGTGCGCGTACTGCATCAGCAGATGATTCCCGACAAGGCGCACTTCGATCAATGAGCGTTTGCACGGCTCTCCCCGCCCGCCGGCCTGCCCGGCCCAAGTTGCTTCAAGAGGAATAGCCGAGCCGCAAGGCGGGCCCGCCGGGATAGCGTACCCGATCTCCACAACTCCCACAGCCGCAGCCCAATCTGCACCGTTTCTGCGCCTTGTCCCGGCTCCCGGCGAGGACTAGGCTTGTGGAAGCGGGCGGAGAGGGCAAAGTCCTCCGGTTGCACTGAGCCTGGGACAGAACCGGGCTGCCAAACCCGCACCGGGCAAGGCCGTTTGCGCTTTCCACAAGCAAATACAGGCGTTTGGACACGAGGCGCCTGGAATGTGAACAAAATACAAGATATTGTGGTTTGTTGTTGACTTACACCACAGACAGCGCTATTTTTTCATCTGCGGCTGTAAACCAACTGTCACGAATCCTGGCGCGATGATCCGCCGGCAGACCGCTGAGAGAAGAGAATCCGCGGTTCTCAAATCCCCGTTTCCTGCTCTTTGTCAAAGTTTCATCCTGTCCCTTTTCAGGCCGCATTGCGCCGGCTGGGGGCAGAGAATTCACCGACTTTTGCTGTTTTGAGGAGATTGTATGAACGAGGCCCAGCACCAGACTTCTGCTACTGCCCTGCAGAACCCCGCCACCCAGGGAGGGTTGACATTTTCGCGCCGCTTTTCCACCGCCGGCGTTTCCCCCTACGACCAGTTGCAGTGGGAGCTGCGGACCGCGTCCATCACCGATCAAAAGGGCAATACCATCTTCGAGCAGAGGGACGTGGAGACGCCGGTCGACTGGTCGATGACCGCCACCAACATCGTGGCCTCCAAGTACCTGCACGGCCAGGTGGGCACCCCGGAGCGCGAAACCGGGGTGCGGCAACTGGTGAGCCGCGTGGTCGAGACCATCCGCGACTGGGGCATGAAGGGCGGCTACTTTGCCACCGCCGAGGATGCGGCTGTCTTTCACGACGAGCTGGCGCAGATGCTGCTGACCCAAAGGGTGGCTTTCAACTCGCCGGTATGGTTCAACGTGGGCTGCGACCGCCTGGAGCCGGATGCGAAGGGCCAGAACTGGCACTGGGACCCCTCCACCGGCGGCGTGCAGTACGCGGGCACCGGCTACAGGAATCCGCAGTGCTCGGCCTGCTTCATCAACTCCGTGGACGACTCGCTGGACTCCATCCTGACCTTGGCCAAGACCGAGGGGATGCTGTTCAAGTGGGGTTCGGGCACGGGAACCAACCTGTCGTCGATCCGCGGCTCCATGGAGCAGCTCTCCGGCGGTGGCCAGGCCTCCGGCCCCTTGAGCTTCATGCGCGGCTTTGACGCCTTTGCCGGCGTCATCAAGTCCGGCGGCAAGACCCGCCGCGCTGCCAAGATGGTGATCCTGAATGTGGACCACCCGGACATCATGGAGTTCATCGACTGCAAGGCCAAGGAAGAGGCCAAGGCCTTCTCCCTGATTAAGGCCGGCTACGATGGATCGGGCCCGGACTCGGAGGCCTACTCGTCCATCTTCTTCCAGAACGCCAACAACTCCGTGCGGGTGAGCGACGAGTTCATGCGCGCCTACGAGAGCGGCGGCGATTTCACCACCTACACGGTGAACGGCCATCAGCCGGCCAAAACCTACAAGGCGCGCGACATCATGCGCAAGATTGCCGAAGCCACCTGGCTGTGCGGCGATCCCGGCATGCAGTTTGACACCACCATCAATCGCTGGCACACCAGCAAGAACACGGCGCGCATCAACGCCTCGAATCCCTGCTCGGAGTACATGTTCCTGGATAACTCGGCCTGCAACCTGGCCAGTTTCAACCTGATGAAGTACGCCACCCCGTCGGGCGGATTCGATATTGCCGCCTACCGGCACTCCATCTCGGTGGTCATCACCGCCATGGATATTCTGGTGGACAACTCCGGCTATCCCACCGAGGCCATCGCCCGCAACTCGCACGACTACCGTCCCCTGGGCCTGGGCTATGCCAACCTGGGCGCGCTGCTGATGGCCATGGGGCTGCCCTACGACTCGGCAGCCGGCCGCGATATGGCCGCCGCCCTCACCGCCATCATGTGCGGCCAGGCTTACCTGCAATCGGCCATCGTGGCAGCCAAGTGCCCGCCGATCGCCTCGGCCACCCCGCTCACCGCATCGGTCGAGCGCCAGGGCGGCGCATGCCCAGGGTTCTACGTCAACCGCGAGCCCTTCCTGGATGTGATCAGGATGCACCGCGCCGAAGTGAACGAGATCGGCAAGTCGCGCCAGAGCGGCGAGCCCTTCAGCGTGCCCCAGTTGGACGCGCTGATCGAATCCAGCCGCGAGTGCTGGGACATGGCGCTGGTTTATGGCGAGCGCCACGGCTACCGCAACGCCCAGACCACCGTGCTGGCTCCCACCGGCACCATCGGCTTCATGATGGACTGCGACACCACCGGCATTGAGCCCGACCTGGCGCTGGTCAAGTACAAGAAGCTGGTGGGCGGCGGCATGATCAAGATCGTCAACAACACCGTGCCCGAGGCGCTCTTCAAGCTGGGCTACGACGCCGACCAGGTGAACGCCATCGTGGCTTACATTGACGCCACCGGCACCATCGAAGGCGCGCCTGGCGTCAAGCCCGAGCACCTGCCGGTCTTCGATTGCAGCTTCAAGCCGGCCAAGGGCACCCGCTCCATCCAATACATGGGCCACATCAAGATGATGGCCGCCACCCAGCCGTTTCTCTCCGGCGCCATCTCCAAGACCGTGAACCTGCCTCACGAGGCCACGGTGGAAGACGTGGCCGAGGCCTATGCGGAAAGCTGGCGCCAGGGCATCAAGGCCGTCGCCATTTATCGCGACGGTTCCAAGGGCACCCAGCCCCTGAACACCAGCATGGACGCCAAGCGCGAACCCTCGCCGCTGGACGCTGCCGGTAGCCGCGTGCTGGCCAGCCTGGCCCTTGGTCAGCCGGCCGCCGCGGCCGACGTCAAGTCGCTGGAAGCCAAGATCGCCGAAAAGCTCGAAGTCGGCGCCAGGCAGGTAGTTGCCGCCGCGCTGGCCTTCCAGAAAGCACTGGATGAGATCGCCAAGGCCGCGGCCGTGCCGTCGCTCAAGCCCTCCGCCTCACTGGTGGCCGCCCAGAGTTCCTCCAACGACGAGGCGCAGGACCTGAATGCGCCGCCTCGCGCCGTGCGCCACCGGCTGCCCGACGAGCGCGCTTCGGTCACCCACAAGTTCTCCATCGGCGGCCACGAGGGCTACATCACCGTGGGCCTCTATCCCACTGGCCAGCCAGGCGAAATCTTCATCAAGATGGCCAAGGAAGGTTCCACCGTCTCCGGCCTCATGGACGCCTTCGCCACCTCCATCTCCCTGGCCCTGCAGCACGGCGTGCCCCTCAAGGTGCTGTGCGAGAAGTTCGCCCACACCCGCTTTGAGCCCTCCGGCTGGACCGGCAATGAGCACATCGGCTACGCCAAGAGCCTCATGGACTACATCTTCCGCTGGCTCAATCTGCGCTTCCTCTCGGGCACGCAGTTGACGCTGTTCGCCGGTCTCACGCCCCAGACTCCGCAGCTGCCCGCCTCGCCCAGCCTGCTCTCTGACGCCGAACCGGATGAGGATCCGATCGCTTCGCAGAATCACCTTGCCCGGCTGGCCGAGGAAGTTGCCCGGCGCCTCAACCAGGTGAGCGGCCAAACCGGTCCAGCGGCCGGGGGCGGCGGCATTCCGCCGGAAGTCCAGGCATCGTATGCGGCTGCCGCCAACTCCAACCACGGCCCCGACTTGAAGGACCGCGGCATCTACCACGCCGCCGACGCCATGCGCGAACTCTACGACATGGGCGACGCCCCCAGTTGCTCCACCTGCGGCGCCATCATGGTCCGCAATGGCAGTTGCTATCGCTGCATGAGCTGCGGCTCAACCAGCGGATGCAGTTAACAACTTTTACGTTCTCTTTAGTTGTACGTGGCCTCTTCCTTGTGAAGAGGCCATTTGCATTTCTGCGACCGGACAATTGCCAACTGGAATTCCGCCAGCGTCTTCAGTCCTTTCCCGCGCGGGCAAAACTCGACCATTCTGCGCGACCGGCATGGCCAAACGCACAAAAGCCCTCGTTTCCGAAGGCTCTTGCTTGGTGCGCAACAGAATTCCTTGCGGTGCCAATTGGAACGGTTGTGTTCACCAATGAAGTGTAAACACCATTTTTTTCTCATTGAATAAATGAAAGTTCCAGCGGGTGTGCATCAGGCGATACCTCATTTTTGTAAACAAAAGGCCAATTCTGTCTTCATTTTGCGTACAAATGCTTGTGCGCTTTTGAGGGTTTTCACAATTCTCGCTATTTGCAACAAAGATGCGCAGATTTCGAAGTCTATCAAACAGTGTGTTCCAGAGATTCTCAGTCCGTTCACCGCGTGCAGGATAACGGTAGGCGGCCAAATTCGTTTCTAATCCCCGGTGGAAGGTGTCGAATTGCCTCCGGGCCTTGCTTCTTGACATGGGTATTGACTCGACAAGCCCAATTTCTTACCAGGCGTGAACGGCGAGAAGCTGCGGCGCACCGGTGTAACCGCCAATCACGGTTGTTTTCAGGACAATCTGGACGTTTTGCTTGCCGGAACGCACTGCGTCGGGAAGAGATCGTGACAATTCTGGATCGCTGAGCAGGTTCCCTGCAGCCTCCGTGCCGTGCATTCCCAACCCTCCAACCGCCAGGATCCAATTCCCTGTGTCCCGATCGAAAACCCTTGTGATTATCGCAAAGTCGGTTGATGAGTCGGAATAGAGAAGCTTCCCATTTCCTTTCCAATCGCGCATGGCAGGATTCTGCGTATCTTCGATCCATTCCTCCTTCGTGACCGGGTCAATCTGCACATGGTAACGCAGCTTTGAGAGCAAAGTAATATTCCAGAAATTGTCGAAAGCGCCAATCAGCACGACAGGCCCGCGACGAAAATCCTCGAGGGTTACAGCAGAACTGCGCGTAACCTTGAACGGAGTTCCATGCGATTTGATCCACGCCGCCAATTGCGCGGAAACCTCTGCATCCACAAAAGGTGTCGACGGACTCGCCTCTGCATCCACCTGCATGCTGGGCGCCGGATGCCCAGCAATCATGGAGGCGAGTACTTGCGCCCAATCTTGATCTCCGTACTTGATAGGGACAAGATCGGGGACACAAATGGTAACCGGCTCCGGAGCTCTCAAGAGAGGGGACCACAGCAGGTATTGGCTGGAGCGAAATGGGGCGGTCCAGTCTGTCCAGTTCAGCGCTACGGCACCGGCAACTCCCACTGCACATAGAAGGATCAGTGCCGCCGCAATTCTCCCCCGGCGGTACTTGCGTTCCGTAAAATGGGCCGGCTCGGTTTCGGGTTCAGCGAGCCCCGGAGCAGGCACCTCTGCCGTTGCATCCGGCAAGGGCACGGCTTCCACCATCGACTCAGGCACCGTCCCAGGTGAAACCGCCTGCAATCCGAAATCGAACTGGGGCATATAGTTGCCGGGCTCTAAATTGATGTAAACCTCGTGATGCCGTTTGGTGGATTGATAGTACTGCGCGAGCCGCTTGCGGATCTCATTTGCGGTCATCCGAACGATCGGATCGGTGTTGGTGTCGTAGCCTGTTTCGCGCCCGAATACTTCGATCCCCAGCGTGCGTTCCTTGATGCCGTCCTCGTCGCCGCCTTCCAGCGCATGCTCGATAAGCCTGCGAAACAGCGCTACGCATCGCCGGCTCTTTTTGAAGGATGGGTCGGCAAGGATCCGGTCGGCCTCCATCGAGACAGCGGCACACTGCTCCGGACTCCACGGGCTCTGATGCATTCGTTCTCGAAGGCGGGTTTCAGTCTGGCGCATGGCTGCTCAGTTCCTGCGGTCGACTTGCGCATCCGCGCAAAATCGGGCTCATCCCTGTCGGCGGGCGCTCCGGCGGCACCAAACATCCCATTTCAGGCTGTCTGTCATGAAAACATCCGGGGTCTTCCAATGTCAATTGAAGCTGCACGTTACATTCCTGATTCGGAGTCCAAGCCGCGGAACCGGCGAAGCTCAGCCACGACGATACCAGACGTCACTCCATGCCGATTCAATCCGTACCGTAGGCGCTGCTTCCGTCCCGCCACATCGCGATTTCTTTCATCCTTAGTCCCGTTCCCGGTTGCGATGTGCGCAGCCTTTATCCGCAGGAGGGCTGAGCCAGGTTGTACTGTACACACGTACGATACGGGCTTTCCGCTTTATAGATTATTAAAAACAAAAGGGATAACATGACGGTACCGTACAAGACCTAAACAGCCGAAGGCTGGCTCTTCTAGCGTGAGGGGCGCTCGAAGTTGAGCGATTTTTGACTCACCAGAATGAGAGGCCGAATCTTTATGAAGGCACAATGGGAACTATCTTCTCTTCGCCAGTGGATGCTATCGAAGCGTGTCAAGATTGCAGTCGGGCTTTTCGGAGCCTTGTTCTTCGGCATCATGACCGTCAGCGTCGTCTCCGCACAATTGACCACCGCCGATGTGCTGGGCACAATCACCGACTCCACAGGAGCGGTTGTGCCCGGGGCCAAGGTTACCATCAGGAATCTGAGCACCGGCGTCACCGCAAGCACGAAGTCCAACGGAACAGGCGACTACATCTTCAACCTCTTGCCGCCGGGACACTATTCGGTGGTCATTGAAGCGCAGAGCTTCAAAAAGGTGGAATACCCGGACCTCGCGCTCGCAGCAGGCGATCGAGTGCGTGAGAACGGCGCGATGCAAACGGGTACTGTCGAGGAAACGGTGGAAGTGTCTACCGCGCCTCCACTATTGCAGACTGACAGCTCCTCGGTAACCAGCGTGGTGACGGAGCAGGCGGTGCAGGATCTGCCCCTGAATGGGCGCAACTTCGTCAACCTGGTACAAATTCAGCCGGGCGTCACCGCGGGACAGCCCGGCGCGATCGGCTCTGGCAACCGTCCTGACGACCGGCGTGAAGCTTCGGTCGTATCGGCCAACGGTCAATCCGATCTGTTCAACAACGAGATGATCGAAGGCATGGACAATAACGAACGCGAACAGGGCTTTCTGGGTGTTCGCCCGTCAATCGATGCCATCGCGGAAGTGAAAGTGGATACCAACGCCTTCAATGCTGAAATCGGACGCAGCGCCGGCGCGGTAGTCAACATCATCACCAAATCAGGCGCCAACGCCGTGCATGGCACCGCATATGAGTTCTTCCGCAACGACATCTTTGATGCGCGGGACTACTTTACGACCGTCGCCAGCGGAGTAGCCAAGCCCGAGTACCGGCAGAATCAGTTCGGCGGCAGCGTGGGTGGTCCCATTGTCAGGAACAGGACCTTCTTCTTCGCGGACGCTGAGGACAATCGCAACATTCAGGGGCAGTCAACTGGATTGATGACCGTGCCTACTCTGCAGGAAAGAGGCGACCTGAACGGGAGCGGCCTCTTGGACTTCAGCGACAACGGCGGCTTCCCGCTGCCCGAGGGCGGAGCCAATAAAGTCGGACTCGCCTATCTGAAGATGTATCCAAAGCCGAACACAGGCGGCGCAGGGGCACTTGCCAACAATTACATCGCCGCTCCCAAAAAGCCGCAGTACGCCTTCTCAATGGACGGCCGCATCGATCAGAACTTCAAGAATGGCGACGTGCTGTTCGGCCGGTACTCCTACAACAACGTCAACACTCTGATACCTGGGGCCTTTCCTGCCGTTTCTGAAGCGGGGACGACGATTCAGCCGGGCGGCAATTTGTTCTCTTTCCCTGGCTCCTCGGTCGCAAAGGCGCATAATGCCCAGTTCAATTATGACCACATGCTCACGCCAAACCTGGTGCTGGAACTCAAGACCGGCTATACGCGGATCGATATCGATACAAGCAGTCTCAATGCAGGCAACAATGTTTCGTCGGCTATCGGACTGGTGAACGTCAATACTCCCGCTGCTCCGCAGACCACTGGACTTATGCCGCTCGACTTCCTCTCCGACGGCTATGCCCCGGTCGGCGACGGAATCTATCTGCCCATTCTCGACAGGAATAACACCTTTCAATACATGGGTTCGTTGACCTGGACGCACGGCGCCCACAACATCAAGGCCGGAGCTCAATTCACCCGCCGCCAACTGAACTACTTCCAAAGCTCCATGCCGCTTGGTTTTACCCTATTCGAAGGTTTGACCGGCAACTCGATGGAAGATCTGCTGACAGGCCTTCCCCTTGGCTATATACGTGGCAACACGCTCACCGAGCCCGGCTATCGCGCTTCGGAGTACGCAGGTTACGCACAGGATGACTGGCGCCTGACTCGCTCCCTGGCTTTAAACCTCGGCCTGCGCTATGACGTATACGAGCCCATCAGCGAAGCCCATAACCGGTATGCGAACTTCGAGTATGATACCGCTGCGAATAACGGCACCCTGATCCAAGGCAACCAGGATCCACATATCGGGGTCAACACCAATTTCACAAACGTTGCTCCCCGCGTCGGTTTTTCGCAGTCGATCGGCAAGAGCACCGTGGTGCGCGGCGGCTTCGGCATCAGTTTCTATCCGCTGGCAATTCAAGGACAGATTCAGGCCGCTAATCCGCCCAATCAATATGCCAACACCTGCGTCCCCTGCTTCGCGGGGATGGTCCCGAATCCTTACATCTGGCCTGCGCTGCCGATCCCGACGGCGTCCTCTACGACCAATCTGTCCGGATCGCTGACCTATCTGCCCAAGAATTTCAACACCGCTTATGTGCAGCAGTTCAACCTGACGGTGCAGCGGCAAATCGGCGCCAATGTCATCGCGGTAGGGGGCGTTGGAGAACTGGGACGGCACCAACTCTTCCAGCCCTACGTCAACATTCCCAAACCCAATGGTCCTTATCCGAATGACGCCACGCAGGGGCCATCGCCAGCGCCGGCTCTGCTGACCGCTTCCACGCTTCCCAATGTTGGCGAAATCCAGATGGATGCACCATGGGCGACCAGCAATTACTACGCCTTGCAGACAGTATTTGCGCGGCGATTTGCCAAGGGACTCTCGCTCAACGCAAACTATACCTGGGCGCATGGCCTGAGCGATGCGATCAGCGGCAGCGGCGGCGGCGGGTCCACAGGCCTGATTGCAACCAATCCTCGTTACGACTACGGCAACTCCGATGTCGATATCCGGAATCGCTTCTCCGCCAATTGGAATTACAAACTTCCTTTTGGCGAGAAAGCCACCGGCGGGAAGGCCGTGCTGATCAAGGGCTGGGAGTGGAACTTCATTATCTTCTGGCAAAGCGGCAATCCCTTTGCGGTGACCGATACCTTTACCAACAACAACGGCCTTACGCAGATCAACCTTCCTGACGTAACCGGTCAAACTGGTGACCGCCCGAATCTGGTGCCAAAAACCTCCTACAGGGCATCCGGCGGTAGCATCAACAACTGGTTGAATTTTGCCGCCTTCACACCCCAGGCCGCCGGCACGGCGGGCGACGAACAAAACGCGGCTCTCTACGGGCCGCACACGCGGCGTGCGGACATGTCTGTCTTCAAGAACTTTAATGTGACAGAGAAGATCTCGGCCCAGTTCCGCGCCGAGTCTTACAACATTTCCAACACGCCAAACTTCCCAGGTCCGGGCAACAGCATATCTGCCTGGGCGCCGGGGCCGGGACACACCGCGACAACGCCGATTTCCAAAGTCGGCTTGTTGCCGGGAGACGTTCCAACATCTGCCGGCGGTTTCGGAGTAATCAGTTCGACCACGCCTAACGTAAATCCAAGGCAGTTCCAGTTCGCACTGAAACTCCTCTTCTAGGTAGGACCCATTTTGGGGTGGAACTCAGATCCATCTTTCCATGGGGAGACTAAGACCTTCCGTCTCCCCAGTTTTATCAGTCTCATCATCCAACAGAAGCTGGAATAGCTGCCGGAGCCGGCCACGGGTCTGCCCGGCCAGGAGCCAAGAGTGTTCAATAGACGAGAATTTCTTGCCGGAGTTGGTGTAGCAGCGGTCGGCGCAATGACCCGGCGCCTCTACGCCGAGGAACAAGCGGGGAAGCGGGCCGTTTCGGCGGAGATCGCAATCGATCTTCAACGCGAGGCGGGTCCGCTTCCTCACTATTGGGAGACGTGCGCCGGTTCAGACCGCACTGTCGTGGGCCTTCGAGACCAGTGGCGGCAGGATCTGCTCCGCGTGCGGCGGGACGCCGGAATCCAGTCCGTGCGCTGCCACGGTCTTTTCGATGATGAAATGGGGATTGCCGCGCACGGAGCAGGAAACTTCAATTTCCTTTATGTCGACCAGATCTACGATTTCATGCTCGACCACGGCGTGCGCCCTTTCGTCGAACTCAGCTTCATGCCGGAAGCGTTTGCAAGCAGCGCCAATCGGATATTCGCGTACAAGGGAAACGTCTCTCCCCCCCGCAAGTGGCAGGACTGGCATGACATGGTCTATGCATTTACCGGCCATTGCGTGAAGCGGTACGGAATTGCGGAGGTGGAAGGCTGGAAATTCGAGGTGTGGAATGAGCCGAACATCTCGTTCTGGGCTGGATCGCAGGAAGAGTATTTTGAACTGTACAGACAGTCCGCCTTGGCGGTGAAAAGGGTCGACAAGCGGATCCCGGTGGGCGGACCATCAACGGCTCAACTGGATTGGATTCCTGACCTTATCCAATATTGCGTCCAGCAAGGCGTCCCGATCGATTTCGTAAGCACTCACGTGTATCCGGATGATCCTCAGAAGCACATCTTCGGCCAGGATCGCCTCTACCCATTCGAACAGGTGATTCCACGCGGGCTGGAACAGGTTAAGCATCAAGTCGAATCGTCCAAAATGCCAAACCTGCCCGTCTGGCTGACGGAGTGGAGTTCGCAAAATCCCGCATTTATCGGCGACACGATCAAGAACTGCATTGGGCTTACTGAAGCCATGTCTTACTGGACCTTTAGCAACGTCTTCGAGGAAGGCGGAGTGCCGAGCGGCATTTTCAACCAGACGTTCGGCTTGATCGACCAATGGGGAATCGCCCGGCCGTCACTGCATGCATTCGCCATGCTCCACAAGTTGGGTGACACCCTCGTGCAATCCGACCCTGGGCCGATCTTGGCGACTCGCCGTTCCGACGGCGGAGCGGCCATTCTGATTTGGAACCTCATCCCGGCCACCCAAGGCAGCGTCGCAAACGGTAACCCACTGGCTGCGACGGGTGGCTCCAGCGAATCTAACGGGCAAGCCAAACATTTTCAGCTAAAGCTGAATGGGGTAGATGGCCGTTCCGTCACAATCAGCCATGTAAACGGCCAGGTCGGCTGCGCGATTCCGAAGTGGCAGCAGATGGGAAGCCCGAGGTATCCAACCCCCGACCAGATTGCGCAACTCAGAGCCGCTGCCGAACTCCCCAAGCCCGAAATCCGTCCCTTGGCGGGAGGCCGAATGTCCGCAGAGATCTCGGTTGAACTGCCACCAAACGGCCTGGCATTGCTGGAAATCAACAAGCAGTAATCGTTCGAATCGGAGATCGTACATGAGGATGAATAGACTCTTTACCCTGATACTCCTGGCTGGAATCGCAGGATCACATGCCATGGCGCAAAACAAGGACATTGACGGAACCTGGAAACTGAATGTGGCGAAGAGCTTTATGGGCAGCGATCACCCCTCCAGTGATTACCGGCTGACGAGGATGATCGAGCAGAAGAATGGCTTGGTGTCGATCAAAGACAGTTCGGTTCATGCCACCATGGCAGGCATATCGCTGCCGGACACGGTGACAACCATGGAATTCGCTGCTGATGGCAAGGAGCATGAGATCAAGTTGCCATCGGCGTTTCCTGGGATTCCTGAGATGACGGGGCAGGTGAGTGCCGTATGGGAGGGGTGCACTCTGGAGATACACGAGCAGATTGCAGCTTTCGGCAGTTCCACGAAACAGCGCCTGTTCCTATCCGAGGATGGATCACAGCTCATCGCGCTGGTGGAGGGGCATTCCACCTTCATGGATACCGAGCAGCGGCTGGTTTTCGAGAAGAAGAACTAGGTCTCTCACCGCTTGAAGTTGTACCAACTTGGGTGCCCCAGGTCCCGATTTTGGGACCTGGGAAAGCACGAACTCAAGGTACGGAATCATCCGGCCAGTGACCTAGGTCTCTGACCGCTTGAAGTTGTACCAACTTGGGTGCCCCAGGTCCCGATGTTGGGACCTGGGAAAGCACGAACTCAAGGTACGGAATCATCCGGCCAGTGACCTAGGTCTCTGACCGCTTGAAGTTGTACCAACTTGGGTGCCCCAGGTCCCGATTCTGGGACCTGGGAGAGGATGAATTCAAGGTACGAAATCATGCGGTCAAAGACCTAGGTCGCGCGTTTTCAGGCAAAAGGCGACAAGCCGATTCAAAACCAGAAAGGCAACTGCAATCATGATTCAATCAATGCCCACGATGCGCATCGCAGCGCCTAGATATTTGCAGCTCCTGGCGCTCGGTGTAGCGTTCGCGCTTTGTTTGGAGCCGTCGCCTACTGCGGGACAGACGTCTGTGCGGCCGAGTGATAAAGCCGTTCAGGTTCAGGCAAACAAACTACTAAAACAAATGACTTCAGACGAGAAGATCGGACAGCTCAGCCAAACCTTCGCGTTCGTTGCCAACCCCACATTGGAGAAGCGCATAAGTAATGGCGAACTAGGCTCTGTCCTCTTCCTTACCGATCCTGCGCAGATTAATAAGTTGCAACGCGCCGCCGTCGAGGGGTCGAGGCTTCACATCCCTCTCCTATTCGGGCTGGATGTCATCCACGGCTTCCGAACGATTTTCCCGGTGCCGATCGCCATGGCAGCGTCATGGGATCCTTCCATGGTTGAGAAGGCGCAGGCAGTTGCGGCGGAAGAGGCCAGGGCCGTCGGAATCCATTGGACCTTCGCGCCGATGGTCGATATTGCACGCGATCCGCGCTGGGGGAGAATCGTCGAAGGCGCGGGTGAAGACCCCTACCTCGGCTCAGCAATGGCTGCTGCGCAGGTGAGAGGCTTTCAAGGAGAGTATCTAGGATCTCCGAATCATATCATCGCTTGCGCCAAGCACTTCGCCGGATATGGAGCAGCCGAGGGCGGCCGCGATTACGAAGCTGCCGATATCTCTGACGAGCAGCTGTGGAACGTCTATTTTCCTCCGTTTCACAGTGCTGTGAACGCGGGTACAGGAACACTCATGAGCGCCTACATGGACCTGAACGGCGTTCCAGCTACAGGCAACAGGTGGCTATTGCACGACGTACTACGGGAACAGTGGCACTTCCAGGGATTTGTTGTCAGCGACGCCGATGCCGTGAAAGATCTGAAAACCCATGGCTTCGCCAAGGATCCGGCCGACGCTGCGGTCCGTGCCCTGCTTGCTGGCGTAAACATGGAAATGGCCGTCGGAAGCACTGACTATGGAGCGTATCTTCCTTCTGCACTTAAAGAGGGACACATCACAGCGGCACAACTCGATGATGCGGTCCGTCCGATTATCGAGACGAAGATTCGGCTCGGCCTGCTTCAACATCCGTATGTAGACGAAGCGGCCGCGAAGCAAACCATCGAGAGCCCGGGACATCGGACCGAGGCACGGAGGGCGGCGGAACGATCGGCCGTGTTGCTCCGAAACGAAGGCGGAATGCTACCGCTGAAACCGTCAGCTTGCAAGAAGATCGCGGTCATTGGCCCTCTTGCAGACTCCAAATGGGATGTTCAAGGCTCTTGGACGTTTGGCAACGACGCAAACGAGAATGTCACTGTGCTGAGAGGCGTCCGCGATCAGGCCGCACCCGGCACAGACGTTGAATATGACCAGGGCGTCCAGATCAGCCGCAAATTTCCTTCCCCATTCGCAGCTTTAATGCGGGATAAGCGGCAAGAAGCGTGGAGTGAGGAACAGGCGAACGCACAATTCGCAAAGGCGGTTCAGGCGGCGAGAGATTCTGACTTGGCTCTGATGGTTCTCGGCGAAACTCAGGATATGACCGGCGAGATGGCCTCTCGTTCGTCTCTTGATCTACCCGGCCGACAACAGCAACTGCTCGAGGCAGTTGTGGCAACCGGGAAACCGGTTGTACTTGTTCTGCTCAATGGTCGGCCCTTGAATATCACCTGGGCGGCGGAACACGTACCTGCGATCTTGGAGGCCTGGTATCCCGGCGCACAGGCCGGGAACGCAATTGCAGACCTCTTGTTTGGCACGGCTGTTCCAGGAGGCAAGCTTCCGTTCACTTGGCCGCGAGACGTGGGGCAGGTCCCTCTCTTCTACTCACATACGCTCAGCCACCATCCGGAATTGCAAGGCAGGCGTTACTTTAATGAGCAAAGCACCCCGTTGTTTCCCTTCGGATTCGGGTTGAGCTACGCGACATTCCAATTCTCAAACCTGAAAGTCAGTAAGTCTCAAATACATAAGGGTGAGAACGTGGCGGTCGCTGTCGATGTTGAGAACACTAGCGAAGTCCCTGGTGATGAAGTCGTTCAGCTTTACATTCACCAGCAATACGGAAGCAGCTCGAGGCCTGTCCGCGAACTGAAAGGCTTCCGCCGCGTTTCACTGCGGGCCCATGAGCAGGAAACCGTGAAACTGTTGCTGACCAGGGATGACCTGACGTACTGGAGCAGCGCGACGAAGACCTGGATACAGGATGCTTCGATATTTGACGTGTGGGCTGGCGGAGATTCCACAGCTGAATTGCACTCCACGTTTGCTGTGGTTCAGTAGAGCCTCAGAGGAAACCGCTTGCAACAGAAACTCTGTATCTTAGGGGCACGCGCCGGCAAGTCGTGCGGACATGACACTTAGCTCCAAACATGGAATTCCAGAGAGTGACATCCAAATTGCGCTACAGAAAGGACCTTCCTTGAAAACAATTCTTTTTATGATTTCCGCCGCGGCTCTGGTCGCAGCTCCTGCTCTGGTGGCAGCCGCTGATAACGTTTCGGTCGACGGCAAATGGCGTGTCCATGACAGCATCGCCGGCAATGAAAGCGATTCGGACTGCACTTTCGTACAGAAAGTTGCCGAGCTGACTGGAACGTGCAAGACTGACCAAGGATCTGTCACTATCGCCGGCAAGGTCGACGGAAAGAAAGTGAAATGGTCCTACAAGAGCGAATTCAACGGATCTCCATTGACAGTAGTTCATGAAGGTACGCTGAGCGCAGATAACAAGATCACAGGCACAGCGAGCGTTCCGGAGTACTCCGTAGACGGCGATTTCACGGCGACCCAAGCAAAGTAAAAATCGAGCATCCATCCAGAGGTATTCGTAATGAAAGTGGACAACAAGGTTCTCCTCGTGACTGGGGCGGGAAGTGGAATCGGACGCGAACTGGTTCTTCACTTGCTTTCCAAAGGCGCACGTGTCGCAGGTGTCGATCTGAATGCGAAAGCCCTGGACGAAACTGCGCGTCTCGCCGCTGCCCACGGCGCGCAGTTCGCAACGTTCGTCACGAACATCTCCGATCGGGCAGGCGTCGAAGCTCTTCCCGCACAGGTCTTGGCGCATTTTGGCTCAATTGACGGCATCATCAACTGCGCCGGTATTATTCAGCCCTTCGTGAAAGTGAACGATCTCGACTACGCTGCCATCGAGCGGGTGCTAAACGTCAACTTCTTTGGCACTTTATTCGTGATCAAATTCTTCTTGCCACATTTGCTGCAGCGGTCGCAAGCACACATTGTCAATATATCGAGCATGGGCGGGTTCGTTCCGGTGCCAGGGCAAACCATCTACGGAGCGTCAAAGGCCGCGGTCAAACTCTTGTCCGAAGGACTTGGCTCCGAACTCGTTGATACGAATGTTCGAGTGACAGTTGTATTCCCCGGTGCTGTTGCAACGAACATCCTCGCGAAGTTAGGCGTGAGCGCCCAGGATACGAGCGCCCACAAGGGAAAGACGAAAGCAATGCCTCCGAGCAAGGCTGCAGAGATTATCGTGCGCGGCATGGAGCGTGACGCATTCCACGTTTTTGTGGGCCGTGATGCGATGATCATGGACAAGCTATATCGGTTGAATCCTGCCTTCGCGGCACGCGCCATTGCAAAGAAAATGAGTGCGCTACTCAACCCGTAACTCGCCAGATAGAGGAGGCAAGCTTTGAAAAACGACGCCATCAAGAACATCTACATGAAAGATCGGCTGCGATTGATCATGTTCTGTGCAGCTCTGGTCGTCCTTCTCTGCTCGTCAGCAATCGCAAAGGGGCTGACTACCGCAGCTCGGGAGCAAATTACCGCTGATGTGGGTTGGAGATTCAGCCGCGGTGATCCGCCGGGAGCCGAGGCCCCAACCTTTGATGACAAATCCTGGCAGACGATCAATGTTCCGCACGATTGGAGCATCGAGGGAACGCCTGATCCGAAGAACCTGACTGGGTCGGGTGGCGGATATTTCCCGGCCGGCGTCGGATGGTATCGCAAGACGTTCGATGCCCCCAAGACCTGGAAGTCGAAGCGCGTCAGTGTTGAGTTTGACGGCGTGTATATGAATGCGACCGTGTATTTGAACGGCCATGCGCTTGGTACACACCCGAACGGGTACACGAGCTTTGCGTTTGAACTCTCACCATACCTCGCTCTGGGACACGGAAACGTCCTCGCGGTACGGGTGGATAACTCAGAGCAACCGAACAGCCGTTGGTACAGCGGTTCGGGGATTTATCGGCATGTTCGCATCGTCGTGACCGATCCGGTTCACATTGCACATTGGGGTGTGTTCGTCACGACTCCGGAAGCAACAGTTGCACATGCAGAGGCTGTTCTGCATATACGTATTGCGAACGAGTTGGCCAGGACAGCTGACGTCGCGCTTGAGACGACGATCGCTTCGGAGTCGGGAGTGAGCGTTGCAACCGCGCGCTCCTTGAATCATCTCGCGAACGCACAAAGCACCGACGTGGCTCAAGTCATCTCGGTTCCGAATCCCGAGTTGTGGTCTCCGGAAACACCACGTCTCTACCGCGCCGTTACGAGAGTCATTCAGCGCGGAAAGGTTGTGGACGAGGTCGCCACGATGTTTGGCATTCGCTCCCTCGCGTGGTCGACGGCTGGTGGTTTTGAATTGAATGGCAAGCCCATCAAGTTGCACGGTGGAAGCGTTCATGCTGACAATGGCCTTCTTGGCGCCGCGGCGTTTGACCGCGCCGAAGAGCGCAAAGTCGAATTGCTGAAAGGGGCCGGCAACAACGCCGTCCGAACCGCGCACAATCCACCGTCACCGGCTTTTCTCGACGCATGCGACCGCCTCGGACTGCTCGTGCTCGAAGACTCATTCGATGTTTGGAGGACACCAAAAGTCAAATACGACTACGCGCGGTTTTTCGACGAGTGGTGGCAACGCGATCTGGATTCCATGGTTCTGAGGGACCGCAATCATCCATCTGTGATCATGTGGGGGATCGGCAATGAAATTCCAGAGGCCTGGACGCCCGCGGGAGCACCCATCGCGAAGAAACTCTCAGATGAAATTCGGTCGCTCGACAGCACCAGGCCAATTACAGAAGCGTTTCCGGGTGCTACGTACACTTCGGATACCGACGCTGTCTTTGCAAAGTTGGATATCGGAGGCTACAACTATAATCTCGCGGCGAACCAGGCCAAGGATCACGCGCGTGTTCCCAGTCGCATCATGGTGACGACCGAGTCCTTTCCTACAGACGCATTCGAGCAATGGCAGCTCGTTCACGACAATTCATACATCATCGGGGAATTCGTCTGGACATCGATGGATTACCTGGGCGAATCCGGAATCGGTGCATGGGGGGAAGGCACCCCCAAACAGGCTTCCCAGGCCGAGCAGATGGACCGCTTCATGAGAGTCTTCACCACAAAAATGGGGGAAAACGGCAAGAGTCCGTTCAATGGTAACGCTCCCCCTGCCAACCCCATGTTTCCCGGTTATCCCTGGTTCGGCTCATATTGCGGTGACCTGGACATCACGGGTTTTCGCAAACCCCAATCCTACTATCGGGACATCTTGTGGAATGGCGGCGACCGCGTCTATGCCGCAGTCCGCCTCCCCGATCCGGCCGGTAAAAAGATTTTTGCAATAGGCTGGGGTGTCTATCCGAGCGTCGCGAGTTGGACATGGCCCGGCCACGAAGGCAAAGACCTTCAGGTGGAAGTGTACTCCAGAGCGGAAAAGGTGCGCCTCTATCTCAATAACAACCTGATTGGAGAGGCACCAACTGGCCGTGACCAGCAGTTCAGGGCACTTTTCGCTGTGCCCTATGCTTCGGGCACCTTGAAAGTTGAAGGTGTGCGCGGCGACCGGGTTGTTGCTGAGACGACTCTCACAACAGCAGGAGAAGCAACATCCTTGCGGTTGACTCCGGATCGAACGGCAATCCACGCAGATGGGGAGGACCTGTCGTTCGTCACCATCGAAGCGGTCGATCCCGCAGGACGCTACCAGCCAAACGACGAGAATGAAGTGGATTTGGCGATAACCGGACCTGGTGTCATAGCGGCCCTTGGCACCGGAGATACTAAATACGCAGAGCCATATCAGGCGGATCAGAGGCGCTTGTTCAATGGACGAGCCCTCGTCGTGATCAGGTCGACAGGCGATCAGGGTGTGATCACGCTGAAGGTCAGGAGTATTGGAATGGACGAGACGAGCGTCAACATCAACGCTCAAACGGACACTGGGCCAGGGGACAAAAGGTAATCGGCGGGCAATTATGTCGGTTCAGGAATACACGTATGCGTTCGCCGCCGGAGCGGCCACCTGGCGGGCAATCGCCAACAAGCCTGATCGGAAGTTTGCACGCAGCTTCGGCATGGCATATCGGAAGACGCGGTATCGCTTGATCGATTCGAAGAGATTCAGATCCAGTTGGCCACACAGATCGTTTCTTCGAGTTGAAGATATGATCGGGATCGGCAGACGCCCATCCGGCCGGGGAGCCCCCGGCCGACTAATGGAAACCCGGGCGCTGGGGAACTTGTCGGTACAGAACTGCAATGGAATTGGCTTCATGACCGCCTTCCACTGTTCGAGCGGCCATGAAGCACTCGGTGCCGCGCCAGTCTTCCGGGCTGACGCGTACAATGTCCCTGCGTTCGGGAGGGAATCTCCCTGGCTTGGGCAACGCTGAAGAGCTGCGGCGCTTGTCAGGAGCGGAGGCAGTGGGAATCCAGTTACAGGCAAGAGCCGGGCAGAACCCGGGGTTGATCTTCAACATCCAGCGGTTCTCCCTCCAGGATGGTCCGGGGCTGAGGAGCACTGTGTTCCTGAAAGGGTGCCCGCTCTGCTGTCTGTGGTGCCATAACCCGGAAGGCCTGATGCCCCAGGCACAGTTCCTGCGCATGGAAGGCCGCTGCATGGCCTGCGGCCTTTGCAGCGCAGAGGAGTTGGCGGGGCGCGCCTCCCGGGTCCTTACCGACGGGGACCTGGATGCCTGTCCGACGGGCGCTTTGCAGAAGGCCGGTCAGCCGATGGAGCCGGCCGCTCTGGTCAGACACCTGCTCCGGGACCGGATTTTCTTCGACGAGTCCGGCGGGGGCGTTACCTTTTCCGGCGGCGAGCCGTTGCTGCAGGCGCCGTTTCTCATGGAGACCCTGGAGCGCCTGCGCTCCGAAGGCGTGCACACGGCGCTGGACACCTGCGGGTACGCTCCATGGGAGGATCTGGAGGCCGCGGCGCAACGGTCGTCGCTTGCGCTCTATGACCTCAAGCTGATGGATCCGGCCCGCCACGAGGCAGCCACCGGCAGATCGAACCGGATCATCCTCGACAATCTGAAAGCCCTCTCCCGGATGCGCACCGAAATCTGGATCAGGGTGCCGATCATTCCCGGCATCAATGACGATGACGGCAACATGGAGGCAACGGCAGGCTTTCTCTCTTCGCTGGCGGCAGTGCGCCGGGTGGAACTGCTCCCCTATCACCGCATCGGAGAACCCAAGTACGTCCGCCTGGGCATCGCCTTTCCCCTGACTGGACTCGAAGCCCCCCAGCCCCAACGACTCGAAGCCCTGGCGGAAATTTTTCGCGCCAAGGGCCTTGCGACCCACATCGGAGACCGCCCATGAGCGAACGCACTGAACGGCTCCGCCTGGAAAGCCTGGCGGCAAAGCCCTCCATCGCCGGCGAGCGGGCGGAGATTGTTACCCGCTTCTACCGGCAGAACTACGGTAAGTACAGCACGCCCGTGCTGCGCGGAATGTGCTTCCGTGAGATTGTCGAACAAAAGGAACTCTGGCTGGGCGAAGGGGAACTGATTGTCGGCGAGCGCGGTCCCAGGCCCAAGGCCGTGCCGACCTTTCCCGAGCTGACCTGCCACAGCGCAGAGGACCTGCGAATCCTGGACTCCCGGCCGCTGACTCAGTACAGGGTAGAGCCGCCGGTGATTGAGCTCTACGACCGGGAGATCATTCCCTACTGGAAGGGCCGCTCCATGCGTGACCTGATCTTCGCCGCGCTGCCCCAGGAGTGGATCGACGCTTATGAGGCCGGCTGCTTCACCGAGTTCATGGAACAGCGCGCTCCGGGCCACACGGTGGCCGATGGGAAGCTCTACCGCAAAGGCATGCTGGACTTCAAAACGGAGATATCCACGGCGATCGCCGCGCTCGATTTCGAGCTGGACCCCGAGGCGCTGGACAAGCGCGAGGAATTGAAAGGCATGGCTCTCTCCTGCGACGCCGTCATTCGCTGGGCCGAGCGCTACGCCGAGCTGGCCGACGCGGAAGCCGAATCCGCCGGCCCGGTCCGCCGCCAGGAACTTAAGAAGATCGCCGAGGTCTGCCGCCGCGTCCCCGCCCACGCGCCACGCACTTTTCAGGAAGCACTGCAGTACTACTGGTTCTGCCATTTGGCCGTTATCACCGAGCTGAACGGCTGGGACGCCTTCAGCCCCGGCCATCTGGACCAGCACCTCTGGCCCTTCTATCAAAGGGAACTGGCCCAAGGCAGCCTGACTCGTGAAACAGCCAAAGAACTGCTGGAGTGCTCCTTCATCAAATTCAACAACCACACGGCGCCCGCCAAGCAGGGGGTGACCGCGGCAGAGAGCGGAACCCTGACGGATTTTGCGAATATCAACTTGGCTGGCCTGACCCGGGACGGCTCAGACGGCTCGAACGAGCTTACCCATCTCCTGCTGGAGATCATCGACGGGATGCACCTGCTCCAGCCCAGCAGCAACCTGCAGGTCTCGCGAAAAACCCCGGACAACGTCCTGAAACACGCACTGCGGGTCATTCGCAAGGGCTACGGTTTTCCGTCCCTCTTCAACGCCGACGCGGTCGTGGAAGAGCAGTTGCGCCAGGGCAAGACACTGGAAGACGCACGGGAGGGCGGTTGCTCCGGGTGCGTGGAGGTGGGCGCCTTCGGCAAGGAAGCTTACATCCTTACCGGGTACTTCAACCTGGTGAAGATGCTGGAACTGGCTCTGCACCAAGGGCTTGACCCGCGCACCGGCAAGCAGATCGGCGCCAAGACTCAGTCCCCCGCGGAGTTCACGAGCTATGACGAGCTGTTCGCCGCGTTTCAAGCTCAGGTGCGCCATGTCCTCAATATCAAGCTCCGCGGCAATCAACTGATCGAGCGCCTCTACGCTACCCGCATGCCTCACACCTTCCTGTCGGTCATCACTGATGACTGCATCGCCCGCGGGAAGGATTACAACGCTGGCGGAGCGCGCTATAACAACTCCTTCATTCAGGCCGTTGGCATCGGCAGTGTCACGGACAGCCTGTCCGCGCTCAAGGAACTGGTCTTCGACAAGAACGAGTTACCCCTCACCCGGTTCATCCAGATTCTGGACAGCGATTTCGATGGCATGGAAGCCCTGCGACGGCGGCTCGTGAACAAGACCCACAAGTACGGCAACGACGACGACTTTGCCGATGAGCAGATGACGCGCACCTTCCGGATGCTCTTCGAGGCCATCGACGGCCGCCCGAACACCAAGGGCGGCGTCTACCGCCTGGAGATGCTGCCCACAACCTGCCATGTCTATTTCGGCGAGGCCTGCCTCGCCTCCCCCGACGGCCGCCGCAGGGGACAGCCCCTTTCCGAGGGCATCAGTCCCGTCCAGGGCGCCGACAGGCAGGGCCCGACGGCCGTGCTCAAGTCGGCCGCCAAGATGGACCACGTCAAGACGGGCGGGACCCTTCTGAACATGAAGTTCTCACCGAGCCTGGTGGAGGGCGACGCAGGAATCGTGAATCTGCACAGCCTGGTGCGCTCGTATTTCAAGCTCGACGGCCACCATATGCAGTTCAACGTTGTGAATGCGGCCACGCTCAGGGAGGCCCAGTCCCAGCCAGATCTGTACCGCGACCTCATCGTCCGGGTCGCCGGCTACAGCGACTATTTCTGCGATCTCTCGCCGGCATTGCAAGAGGAGATCATCCAGCGCACCGAGCACACCTCGTTTTGAACTGGATGGCAACTACCGCAGGAATCGGCTAGCGCATCTGATTCGCCAAAGTCCAGGAGCTTTCCCTTGAGGAGCCGATCCTCAAGATTTATACACCGCGTCTGCTGCCGTGTTGACATGGCCGGCTAGTACACACCCTTGTTCGCATTTCGGCAAATTGAAAACCAGATGTAAACAGAGATCGCCGGACCGAAGCCGCCCGGAAGGGTTATGCCTTGGCGGAACTTTGGAGCGCCTTGCGGGGTATGTGACGGCGCGCGGTGGGGGACTCGCCAGGAGGAGGGAAATGCGTCATTAAGTGCGTAAATATTCAGCATCGCACACAGACGACTCACCCCTTGGTAACAGCGCGCTTCGGGGGAGTGAGAGGCTCTTTCGCTACGCTCAAGAGCCTCTCACTCCCCCGAAACAAACATCCGTCTTCCTATTCTGAACAGATTTGTTTACAAAACAATTGATGGTATACGTCAAAAAGGAATATCGTCGTCGGATATTTCGGTCTGTTGGGCCACGTCATCCTGACCGGCGGGCGGGCGCTGGTCAAAGCTGGCCGTCGAACCTGCGGAACTTCCAGCGCTGGCTTGCCGGTTGTAGCCGCCGCCGCCCGAGCCTTCTTCGCGGCCGGTCAGCAGAATCAACTCGTTGACGATAATCTCCGTCTTGTAGCGCTTCTGGCCAGACTGCTTGTCCTCCCAGTTGCTGGTCCGCAGCGTGCCCTCGACGTATATCTTGGAGCCCTTCTTCACGTAGTCGCGAATAATCTCCGCGGTGCGGGTAAAGGCCACCAGGTTGTGCCACTCCGTGTGATCCTGCCAGTTGCCCTGCGCGTCCTTCTGACGGTCGCTGGTGGCCAGTCCAAAGGTGGCCACCATGGTGCCGCCGGCAGTGGAACGAATCTCGGGGTCTTTCCCCACATTTCCTAGAAGAATGACTTTGTTGACGCTTCTTGCCATGTTCCTGCACTCCTGTCAGTTGCCAAAACCCGGTGTCAATGGACAAAACTTCGTGTCACCGAAACCAATCTGGTAAATAATCCCTGCAATCCCTGCTTGATCACGCTCCCGCACCGGCAACTATCGCCGCCAGGCAGTTGGCACAAATTCTTCCCGAACGGCGGGTAATCGGCGCTTTAAGCGTGCAACAAAAATCGTACTATACTCGCGCGATTCGAGAATTTCTAAAATCGGATTGGCCGTGGTCCGCGAGGCTGAATCCCCAGGAGAAGCCTCGCTCATGGTTTAAGCGCTCCTCTCCTCCTGCCATCAGCCGCGCCGGGCGATGGTGCGGTTGCGCAGCCACTTGGCCACGCCCAGCGCCAGCAGCAATCCGCCGAAAGGGATGCACATCAGAGTGACGATCAGCGCGAACCAGCCGGTGTTGGTGCTGGCTCCGGCGGGCGAAATACCGCCCAGCACCGTGACCAGCAGCACGCCGGCCAGCAGGCCTGTGCCCAGGATCCACGCGCCCCATTGCAACAGTTGGCGCGTGCCGTCGTCGGGCTGGGCCAGGGCGCGGCGGGCGCGATCGGGAGTCAAACGGCGTTCGGGCATTTGCCGCTCCTATCCCTGCGCCAGGCGCAGCATCACGTACGTTACTACGCCGGTCACTGAGACGTAGAGCCACAGCGGAAAGGTCCAGCGCGCCACCTTGCGATGCTGGGGAATTCGCCCACTGAGCGAGAAAAAGAAGGTGGCCAGGATCAGCGGCAGCGCGGCAATGGCCAGCAGAATGTGGCTGGCCAGCAGCGGCAGGTAGACCGATCGCAAGGCCGCGTGGACCGGGTAGCGCACATCGCCGTGCAGCGCGTGGTGCAGGATGTAGCTGACCAGAAACAGCGTGGAGAAGCCGAAAGCGGTGATCATGGCCGCGCGGTGAGCCGCAATGCGGCGCGCCCGGATGAAGATGTAGCCGATGAGCAGTGCGGTGGCGCTGAGGCCGTTCAGCAGGGCATTGAGCGCGGGCAAAAATGCGAACCTTGCGCTGGACGCATCCGTGGCCGGATGCACGTAGATGAGCCAGAAAAGAAACACCGTGGCCGCTGCGCTGATGGCCAGAATGGCGGCGATGGCGGGACGCGTGCTGGTTGCGGGGGCGACAGTCGTCATAGGCTCCTAATCTCTGACCGCTTGAAGTTGTACCAACCCTGGGTGCCCCAGGTCCCGATTTTGGGACCTGGGAAAGTACGATCCAAAGGCACGAAATCACGCGGTCAGAGACCTAGTGTCGTGGAACGGCGCAGAGCATGAGCGTGGTGAACAGCAGGGGCAGAAAAAGAACACTGACCTTGAGCAGATCGCGCGCCAGCATGCGGCTCTCGGTCTCCGTCTTGGCGCGCAGAATGCCGGCAAAGCGGATGGTATAAGCCAGGTAGAAGAGGCCCAGCAAGGTGGCCAGCACCGCATAGACAACGCCGGTCATGCCCAGCCACCACGGCGCCAGGCTGACGGGAATCATGACCACGGCAAAAAACAGCGCCTCGGCCACAGTGGACCAGCCGTCCGGCTGCACCACCGGCAACATGCGGATGCCGGCCTTGGCGTAGTCGTCGCGGTAAAGCCAGGCAATGGCCATGAAGTGGGGAAACTGCCAGACAAAGAGGATGGCGAACAGGGCCACGCCCGGCCACTCGATGCGTCCGCGGGCGGCGGTCCAGCCCAGCAGGGGGCCCATGGCGCCGGGAAACGCCCCGATGAAGGTGGCAATGCTGGTGACCCGCTTGAGCGGCGTGTAGATGGCCACGTAGGAAAAAGCGGTGAGCAGCGCCAGGGCCACGGTCAGCAGGTTGGTGTGCAGCAGCAGCCACCAGGCCCCCAGCGCCAGAGCGCCCAGGCCGGCCAGCACGCCCTGCGCCAGCGAAAAGCGCCCGGAAGCCAGTGGGCGGTCCGCGGTGCGCTTCATGCGCGCGTCGGTCTTGCGCTCCAGGGCCTCGTTCAGGGCGCCCGCTCCGGCTGAAACCAGTCCGATGCCGAGCAGCGTATCCAGCAGGCCTCGCTGCATGGTCGAAATGCCCGACTGCATCGATCCCAGGTAAAAGCCGCCCCAGCCGGTGACCAGCACCATGGTCACCACCTTGACCTTGAACAGCTCGCGCAGATCGTGCAGCAGCGTGGCCGTGGCGCCCGGCTCGGGCGCATGCACCGGCGCGTGCCCCGCCTTCTCAGCGGAGTGCACTGCGGGTTTTTCTGGAGTTGCGGCTTGCGAGGCGGAAGTCATCTGGGCGTGTGAGGACCTCGATCGAAGCCTTCGGAATGGGGCTTCCGGAGGCGTATGTCGATCATAGCAAGCCGGGAGACGCCCTTGTTGCCTTGCAGCGCGTTTCCTCAGGGCAATTGCAGGAACGGTCGTTGTTTCCGAAGTTGATTCTCTTTCCTTGTGAAACGGAGGTCTCTTGCCGCGCTCCCGGAGGGAGCCTCCGAAAATAGCCCACGGTGGAGCGCAGCGCAACCGTGGGAATCGATCCGATTGCAAATCCTCCGCCCCGTAGGGCCGGAACGAAACTCCTCAACCAACCATGAATCTGTTCATGCGTTTGCCCTGCGCGCTTCCTGACGCTTGGCGCGGGCCTTCCAGCAACTCGCGATGAATCAGCTCAATGGTGAGCACCTTGCGAATCTCCGCCAGGTTGTTCCGCCGGCCGCTCACGTGATCGTTCACCATCGTTGTCAGATGGCTGGCGTTCCAGTAGGGCCGCGAGAAGGTCCGGTCGTCGAGGATCATCGCTTTCATATACGGGGCGAGTTCCTCCCGAAACCAAAGATTGTAATGGTTGAAAAACTCCCTGCCGAGCAGCAGCTTGTTCAGATGGAGCGGATTCAGCGCCAGGGAATCCACTCTCGCTATCACATGATGGAGCGAGTGGGGCAGGGAATCCCTGGTCAAAGCCGCCTCCGCCAGCATGCGGGCCCGGTTCAGCATCTGGAATAGTTTGGAGAGCCCAGGCGGCACTCTGCCGCCCACTCCCTTGTTGGTCCGAATGTCGAGCAGGGCGTGCCTCTGCCGGGTAATGGCCGCCACTTCAAACTCCGAACCATTGAAGCCATTGCGCGGCGCGCGATAGAGCAGATCAACAAAGTCGTTATCCAGAAAAGGAAGCCGCAGCGTAAACTGCGAGAGCTCCGACACGATAAACCTGCTCCAATACCAGGAATTCTCCCTCTTCAGGAAGTAAGTCAGGTCAGGCTCACCCTGCCAGTGATTCAGCCCCTGCGAAGCTTCGGCCACGTGCGGCATGAAGTCGGTATGGAACAGATCGGGAGCGGGAGGCCGGTAACGCAGCGCCCGCCTGACCCTGCCCAGCATTTGGCTCCCAAACGCTCCTGAAAGCTTGATCGGAGCCAGGCTCCTCGCCATGCTGTTCAAGTAAAGGTTGTTCACGATTGCGACGTCGGCCAGGCCGTCCGTCAGATATACAGCTCGGGCGGCATGACTTGGGTAGTTGGCGAGAAATTCCCTGCCCAGATGCATGGTGTGGTGCGGAATGTTACATGCCTTGCTGACTTCTCGCGCAATGCGCACATCCGTGCTGTCGCGATACATGCCTCCGAAGGTGAAGGCAGTCACATTGCGGCAGTCGCGCGGCAGGCAAGCCGTGATGAAGCGGGTATCCAGGCCGCCCGTCAGGGCAAAGGCGATGTCGCCGCCTTCCACACGGCGAAGAACCGCCCGCTCGAATGTGGCTGCTACCCGCTCAAGAAACTCTTCACTCTCCAGCGGGGGCTGGTTCTCCATCTGGCTCGGATCGTAGAAGGACCTCTTGTCGATCCGCCCTCTTTCATGCACCCACAGTGCGCCTGGGGGAAGAACCTTGACGCCGCTGAAAAAACTCCGGTCGTCGAGCACGCAGTCGAAACAGACATAATCCGCCACGCCCTTCAGATCCATTTTCCTGAGGTGCGGGAACGCGGCCAGCAGGGCCTTGGCCTCCGACGCAAAGTAGAAGCCGCTGCCGTCCTGGTGGTAGTAGATTCTGCTCAAGCCGTAGCGGTCGTTGAACAGCACCGCCTTGCCGCTCCTGGCATCCAGGACGATGCCGCTCACCAGGCCATTTAGCCTCTTGACGAAGCCGGGGCCCTCCTTTTCGTACAAATCCACAATGTCGCCGGCATCGCACGGGCCGGATCGATGAGCGTGGTTGTTCAGCGCGGCTCTGGCCTGCGTATCGGTGAAGCACTCTCCCGCAAGAACCAGGGCCACGCTCCGGGCTTTGCTCAAGACCGGCGTGCCGCTGGCGAAGCTCCCTTCGATGGAGATATTCCCGGTATACCAGCCGTGTTCCCGGTCCACATACGATGCTTTGGTGTAGAACGGCTCGTGCATCATGCTTTGCAGCATGGTTTCGAGCAGTTGCGGCGCGCTGGGTAAACTCTGCGCGGTAAGGATGCCCACGATCCCCGGCATTGGTTTAGCCCCTTCAGCATTGGATTCTTGCTTGGATGCGGGATTTCCGTCAGCGTTATCCCACCCAAGACAATACGCTTGAGCCCCGCCAGCGGCGCGCAAATCCTGGGGGAGTTACCTGCGGCATAACGGGCATTTAGCCGATCGACTGAAAGCGCGGGCCGGCCTCGGCGGGTGGATCTCCGGATAGTTTCGAGCAGGTTGCTTGAATCAGGCTTGACCCGGCAAATCTCAGTCCACAAGGCGCGGGTTCCCCAGGTTTGCATTCTGAAACCTGGGAACCCATGAACCCATCCTGAAGAATAGCTTCTAGAGCTCTGACCGCTTGAAGTTGTACCAACTTGGGTGCCCCAGGTCCCGATTCTGGGAACTGGGAGAGGATGAATTCAAGGTACGAAATCATCCGGCCAGAGACCTAGAGCTCTGACCGCTTGAAGTTGTACCAACTTGGGTGCCCCAGGTCCCGATTCTGGGACCTGGGAGAGGATGAATTCAAGGTACGAAATCATCCGGCCAGAGACCTAGAGCGTTTCTCCTGAAGGTGTAGAGCTTTGGGTGCCCCACCCTCGCCGCGTTTTTGTTTTTGCGGCTAGGGTGGGATACGAGAGAACCACTCTACAGAAACAGGAGAAATGCTTTAGGCGGTGGCCGCGTTGGCCACATTCTGCAGGCCGCGGGCTTCAATCTCGAACTCGCGCATCTTGTACTTCTGGATCTTGCCCGAGAGCGTGGTCGGAAAGTCGTCCACAAAGCGAACGTACGCGGGGATCTTGTAGTAGGCGATCTGGCCTTGGCAGAAGTCGCGAATCTCGGCTTCGGTTGCTTCCACGCCCGGCTCCAGCCGCACCCAGGCCGCCACAATCTCGCCCAGCCGCGCATCGGGAATGCCCACCACCTGCACTTCGCCCACCTTGGGGTGGGTATAGAGGAACTCCTCCACCTCGCGGGGATAGATGTTCTCTCCGCCGCGGATGATTACATCCCGGGAGCGGCCGGTGAGATGGATGCAGCCGTCCTCGCGCATGATCCCCAGGTCGCCGGTGTGCAGCCAGCCGGCGCCGTCGATGACCTTCGCCGTGCCTTCCGGATCGCCGTCGTAGCCTTTCATCACCACAAAGCCGCGGGTGCACACCTCGCCCTGTTGGCCGGTGGGCACGGTTTCGCCCGTTTCGATGGAAGCGATTTTGATCTCGGTCTGGGCCATGGCCCGGCCCACGGTATTGACGCGCACCTCGATCGAATCGCTGGCGTCGCTCAACGTGCACACCGGCGAAGTCTCGGTTTGCCCGTAGGCGATGATCAGTTCCTTGCAGTGCATCTCGCCGAGGACGCGATTCATCAGCTCGATGGGGCAGGGCGCGCCGCTCATCATGCCGGTGCGCAGGCTGGTCAGGTCGAAGCTCTTGAAGTCAGGCAGCGCCATCTCCGCCACGTACATGGTCGGAACTCCGTAGAGCGAGGTTCCCCGCTCTGCCTGGACAGCCTGCAGCGTGGCCCGAGCCTCGAAGGTCCAGTTGGGCAGAATGAGGGCCGCGCCGGAGTTGAGTGCGGACATGGTGCCGATGACGCAGCCATAGCAGTGAAAGAAGGGCATCGGCATCACGATCTTGTCGATTTCCGTGTAGTGGAAGCCCTGCGCCAGGAACTGCCCGTCGTTCACGATGTTGTGGTGCGACAGCATCACGCCCTTGGGCAGCCCGGTGGTGCCGCTGGTGTACTGGATATTGGCCACGTCTTGCGGGTCTACATACGCGGGCAACTCTCCCGGAGTCTCCAGCAGCGCCGGCCACTCCGGCGAGTCAAAGTAGATGACGTGCTCCAGCGCGCAGTCGAGCCCATTGCGCGCCCGTCCCAGAATTTCCTCGTAGTCGGCCCGCTTGTCCCGGTGCCACAGAAACAGGGCCTTCATCCGCGACTTGCCCAGCGTGTACTGGAGTTCGTGCGAGCGGTAGGCCGGGTTCACGTTCACCAGCGCCGTTCCCGCGCGGGCGCAGCCCATGTGCATGACGATCCACTCGATGCAGTTGGTGGACCACAGGCCAACACGGTCGCCGCGGCGCAGGCCCAGCGACCACAAACCGCGGGCGACGCGATCCGCCTGGGCGCTCAGCTCACTCCAGGTGAGCCGTTGTCCCTGGTGGCACGAAGCCACCGCCAGCCGGTCGCCGAAGCGGTCGGCGGTGCGCTGCAATAAATCGCCAATGGTCAAATCCAGCAGGGGTCGGCTGGGGCCGCGAGTATAGCTCATGGTGTAAAGGTCTTCTTCGACAGGCATAGTTCTAGCGTGGAAACAACGATTCGCAGTGTACACCCGCGCCCCCCGCTCAAAAGTGTGATCCGGCACACAATGCACTGGCGGCCAGGGCGCGCAGCCCGCCACTCAGCCGCATCCCCGCCGGCAAATGAGCATTCCCTCGAAGAACGGCCGTGCGCCCCAGAGCCTGTCCGGAGCCTGGCGAAGGAACTCGCCCTTGAGGCGCGGGAATCCGCCATTCACATTCGGCCCGTCCTGCTCTCAAACGCAGTCGGATTCGGTAAGGATGGCATGGGTGCAGTCAGGTCCGATGATTCAGACCGGGGAGTCATTCCTGATGCGGAAAGTTGTTGATCGAAACGGCGCCGCTCTGCAGATCCGGGGGAGGTTTGTGTCAGCCGCAGGTCTGGCCAGAAATACTCTAAATCATTGATTTTTATGGTGGGCGCTGCAGGATTCGAACCTGCGACTTCCACCGTGTGAAGGTGGCACTCTACCGCTGAGTTAAGCGCCCCAAAGAGGGCTGGCAACCACCGTGCCAGCGGGGCATCCCGTAGGTTAGAGTAACAGAAGTGTGGCTTTACGGCCAACCCTTGCCGCCAAACTGGTGGAACGGGCCCGCTATCGCCGCCCATCAACCATGCGCTGGAGAGACCGATCGATCCGTCATGCAGGCGACTTCCCCCCCGACGGGGAAGCGGCTCTGTGCCCGGTTCCCGGCCTTGCCGCCATGGAACTCGCGGTCGCTGGCCTGCCCAACGAAAACTCCAATGCGGAAACTGTGCACCGGGCGCAACCTTCTGGCGCGGATGGGGTTCCAGAGGTTATGGCAACCATGGTGCTGGACAACTCGGCCCTGGGAGCGGGTGCGGCGTCACGGCCGGACTCAAGACCGGACCCGAATCCCGCGCTGGAGCTGGACCCCGCCAGCGATGCCGCCATCATGCTGCGGGTGGCCGCGGGCGACGAGGCCGGCTTCAACTACCTGGTGCAGAAGTATCACCGGGCCATGATTCACTTCCTCTTCCGCATGGTGCGCAACCAGGCCATTGCCGAAGAGATGGCGCAGGAGGTGTTCCTGCGCGTTTACCGCTCGCGGGAAAGCTACCGGGCCGAGGCCAAGTTCACCACCTGGCTTTATCGCATCGCCACCAATCTGGCGGTCAACCACGCCCGCGACACCAAGCACGAGCGCAGCGCGCAGACCATTTATCTGGATGCCCCGGACCCGGAAACGGGCACCACGCCGGACGTGGCCGACGACCAGCCCTCGGCCGAGCAGAGCATGGTGCGCGAAGAGCGGATGGCGGCCATTCGCAAGCATGTGATGGCCCTGCCCGAGCGCCAGCGCATGGCCGTGCTGATGCACAAGTACCAGGGGATGGATTACCGCCAGATCGGGGAGGTGCTCAAGTTGAGCGAGTCGGCCACCAAGTCGCTGCTCTTCCGCGCCTACCAGACGCTGCGCGACAAGCTGAAGGATTTTGTTTGAAGGGTAAGAAGCCGGGCCACACCGGCAGGGAAATGGGGGTAAGCAATGGAACAGATGAAGAACAATTGCACCGGGATGGAGTCGAAGCTGGCAGACCTGCTGCTCGATCCGGAGTCGGTGCCTGCCAAGGTTCAATCTCATGTCGCGGAGTGTGACCGTTGCCGCGCGGAGCTCGAGGAACTGCGTGCGACCATGGCGCTGCTGGATGCCTGGGAGGGTCCCGAGCCCAGCCCCTATTTCCTTACCCGGATGGATGCGCGTCTGCGCGAGGAACGCGCGGCTGCCCCGCAGGGTTGGCTCGAACGCCTGCGCGCCCGCTTTGCCTACGGGCCGGCCACCCACGTTCGTCCCCTGGCCGCCATGGCGTTGACCATCATGCTGCTGGTGGGCGGCGGAACCTATCTGGCCGTCACCGACTGGGACCAGATGCCGCCTCCTCAGGGACAGGCTGCCGTGGTGCACGACCTGCAGTTGCTCGACAGCAATGCGCAACTGCTTGACCAGTTGGCGTCGATCTCCGACACCGACGAAAACGGGGACTAGCGCTCCTGGCGAGCGGCGGCGGAAGAAAGGGAAGACCATGATCGGGCGAAACAATGCGGGAACCATGCGGGCGGCGGCGTTGGCTGCCGTGACCGCGCTGCTGTGCGTGCCCGCGGCCTGGGCGCGCGGGCAGCATAACAGCGCCCCGGCACCCCATTACTCTTCCCCGTCGGCCTCGCGCGGCTCCGCTCCCCGCTACCAATCCGCCCGCCCGCAACCGTCTCAGAGGCAGCAGTACCAGAGGCCGCAGTACCAGAGCCGGCCAGCCGCCCCGCAGTACCAGAGCCGGCCAGCCGCCCCGCAGTACCAGAGCCGGCCAGCCGCCCCGCAGTACCAGAGCCGGCCAGCCGCCCCGCAGTACCAGAGCCGGCCAGCCGCCCCGCAGTATCAGAGCAGGCCGCAGGGCAGGGCGACGCAAATGCAACCCCAAGGCAGGCTGCAGGCGAATACCAATCAGCGTTTTGCTCCCGGCTATCCAACAACCGCGCCCCGGCCTGCCTATCCTGCTGCTCCTTATGCGGGGCAGGGCTATGCTCGTCCCGCCAATCCGGGGTATGCATCTCCGGGCTATGCCCCGCCCGGCCACCTGGGCGCCTGGCTCAATGAACATCATGGCGTTCCGCTCCAGGATCAGGAGCGGATACTGCGCAGCGACCCCAGCTTCAACCGCCTGCCGCAAGCCGATCAGCAGCGCCTGGTGCAGCAGTTGCGCCAGGTGGACCAGATGCCCGACCAGCAGCGCCAGCTTCGCCTGGCCCGCAATGAGAATCTGGAACGTCTGTCGCCCGAGGAGCGCATGAGGGTGAACGCCTCCTCCCGCCGCTGGGCCAGCTTGCCGCCCGATCGCCAGGAGCTGATGAGAAACGCCTTCCGCGACCTGCGCGCGGTTCCCCTGGACCAGCGCCAGATGGTGCTCGACTCCAGCCGCTACCAGGGCGTCTTCAGCCCCGACGAACGGGGCATCCTGGGCGACATGCTGCGTGTGGAGCCCTACCAGCCGGCCCGCTAACTCAACAAATCAGCACAGAAAGGCGGCAGCAGAGAATCTCTCAGCTGCCGCCTTTTTTGGAAGAACCGGCCTGGAACGGCGCAGCTCAAGCCGCGCCCCATCCAAAACAAGACAACCTACCGCGTCAGCTCCAGCGGCGCCCGCAGCCGGATGTCGCGCGACGACGCCCCCACTTGAATCTCGAACCGTCCCGGCTCGGCCACCCAGCCTTGCTTCTCCGGGCTCCAATAGGAGAGCGCCGCGCGGTCCAGCGTGAACTTCAATGCCTTGGACTCTCCCGCCTTCAATTCCACCCTCTGGAATCCCTTCAACTCGCGCACCGGCCGGTCGATCTTCGCGTGGCCGTCGTGCACATAAAGCTCGACCACCTCGGCCCCGGCGCGCGTGCCGGTGTTCCCCACCTGCAAGCTCACCTCAACCGGCCCGTCGCCCGCCACCGTTCCCGGCGTCACATGCAGCCCGCTGTACTTGAAGCTGGTGTAGCTCAGCCCGAAGCCGAAGGGAAACAGCGGTTCCACGTTCTTGCTGTCGAAGTAGCGGTAGCCGACGTAAATTCCCTCGGCGTAGTTCACCTTCAGATTTTCTCCGGGGTAGTTGGCCGCGGCAGGCGAGTCTTCCCACTTCTTCGGGAACGAAACCGGCAGCTTGCCCGAGGGGTTGGCGTCGCCGAACAGCACCGAGGCCAGTGCGTGGCCCCCCTCCTGCCCGCCGTACCACATCTCCACCAGAGCCGGCGTCTCGCCGATCCACCGGGTCATGGTCACCGGGTCGCCTGTATTCAAGACCACAACGGTGCGCGGATTGGCCTTTTCCACGGCCTCGATCAGCTCGTCCTGTCCCGCCGGCAGGTCCATCGTCTTCACGTCGAAGCTCTCGCCCTCCAGTTTGGAGGTGCGGCCCACCACCACGACGGCCACATCGGCCTGCGCCGCTGCGTCCGCGGCCTCCTTCAGCGCCTTGGCCCGCGCCTCGGGAGTATCTTCGGCCGGATTCTCGCCCACCATGCCAACCCCCAGCGCATAGGTCACCTGCACGCCCTGCGCGCGCTCGCGAATCCCGTCCAGCGGTGCAATCGCATACTTGGGGCGCACCAGCGAGCTGCCGCCTCCGCCTGTCCGCGCCACCGCGGCATTGGGCCCGATCACGGCGATGGAATGAATCTTCGCGGCATCCAGCGGCAGCAGGGAAGCGGCGTTCTTCAGCAGCACTATGCCTTCCGTGGCTCCCTGCCGGGCCACCGCCTGCTGGGCCGGTGTGTCTACCTCGCCGCCCGCCGTGTGCGCATGGTCGAACAGTCCGCTCACAAAGATCACGCGCAGAATGCGGCCCACGTTGTCGTCCAGCGTGGCCGGGCTGATCTGCCCGGCCTTCACCGCCGCCAGCACCTTGTCCGCCTCCAGCCAGGTGCCGCTGTTTCCCGAAAGTTGCGACCGGGGTGAGGCGATCATGGCGCGTGCGGGCGCTCCGCCCGGCATCTCCAGGTCCATGCCCGCATTCACCGTCGGCGCCGTCGAGTAGGTGCTGCCCCAGTCTGAAATCACAAACCCCTTGAAGCCGAACTCCTTCTTCAGGATGCCGGTCAGCAGCGGCGCGTTTTCGGCGCAATAGGTCCCGTTCAGCTTGTTGTACGCCGACATCACGGTCCACACGCCCGCCTCTTGCACCGCGGCCTTGAAGGCGGGCAGATAAATCTCGTGCAGCGTGCGCGCGTCAATGTACGCGTCGATGCGGTGGCGCTCGAACTCCTCGTTGTTAGCATCGAAGTGCTTTACGGAGGGGATCGCGCCCTCGCCCTGCACGCCCTTGATGTAGGCCACGCCCAGTCGCGCCGAGAGATACGGGTCCTCGCCGTAGCCCTCAAAGTTGCGCCCCCACAGCGGTACCCGGTTGATGTTCACCGTGGGGCCCAGGATCATGTCCCGGCCCAGCGCCTCCACCTCCTGGGCAATGGCCTGGCCCTCGCGCGTCACCAGGTCCGTGTCCCAGGTGGCGGCCATGGTCACGCCCGCTGGAAAGCTGGTGGATTGCACCTTCAGCGGCCCGCCCGGCAGGTTGGTAATCGCCGAGCTGCCCGCCCAGGAGCGCACCCCCATCGGCCCGTCCGCCATCTTGATTGACGGAATCCCCAACCGCTCGATGGCCGCCGACTCCATCCATCCCGAGCCGGCCAGCATGGTGGCCTTTTCTTCCACCGTCATGCGGCTCAGCAGGTCGGCCACCCGCTTCTCGGGCGCAAGATGCGCGTCCTTGTAAGGCGCATTGGCCGGAACGGCCGGCGCCGGGGCCGTTTGGGCCGGGAGAACGGTGGAGGCAACCAGGACCAGCAGGGAGGCGAACAAGGGAAACAGTCTACGGCGCATCGACAGGGCTCCAGAGTCCGGCGGATCTTCCGCCAGGACTTGCCGGCAATGGTATCGGATGCGCCGGAAGCCGAACAACTCGCCCCCGGGCCAATCGCACGAAAGTTTGTTGTTTCCTCAGTCGATTCTCTTTCCTGCGGAAACGGAGGTCTTTGGCCGCGCTCCCGGAGGGAGCGTCCGAAAATAGCCCACGGTGGAGCGTAGCGCAACCGTGGGAACCGATCCGATTG